>Ga0307428_1000280_pt1:0-35000 | contig 38555 bp, 37 predicted proteins | sample SalMarWE160240MG_FD_202161 | JGI IMG/M metagenome (GOLD analysis project Ga0307428, IMG submission 202161) | Salt marsh sediment microbial communities from the Plum Island Ecosystem LTER, Massachusetts, United States - WE1603-240 | ecosystem: Environmental > Aquatic > Marine > Intertidal...
TCGTTCAGCTGTGATCGGCCCATGCTGCCAAACTTCTTGCGCCACGTGTAAAACGTCGCATCGCTGATCCCCGCCGACCGGCACGAAGTCGCCACATCAGCACCAGCCGCCAACTCAACCTCAACCTGCCGCAATATCCTCAAACACTCCTCGTCCGAATACCGCTTCCGAGCCATGCCAAACCCTCCCACCGGCACAACGATAGTGGCTCAGTTTTAGGGGGCAAAGACACGACAGCAGTCCGTCGATCGAAGCCGCTTCGCGATAGAGCGCGGCGATCACGGTGTAGACCGGCAGGGCATCGTCCGGCAGATCGTCGCTGCGGTCGCGTCGGCTGTAACCGATAAAGGTGTAACCGATAAAGGCGCCGGCCAACCGCAGCCCAAGCCATGCCAGGAACGCTGCCGCCAGCATGATCTCGACGGCATAGAGTGTCGCAGCTGTCGCCAGGACGAAGGCGGTAAGTCCCATCATTCCGGCGATCGCGACCGGTACAACATTTCCAAGCCGCCGCGGCGGGGCGGCCGACAACGCCGGCCAGGTCCGCTTGAGTTTACCGGACGCGCGCGCCGCCAATGCGCGGCCGGCCCAGCGCGTGACAAAACGGGTGAGACGTTCGGCGCTGGTAAAGCGGAACCGGCGCGCCAGGTCCGGATTGTCCTCGATCATGCCGCTGATCCGCCGCGCCGCGCCGGCGCGTGGTGCGACCACAAGGTAAAGCTCATTGCCGATCGCCATTGGCAACAGTCCGGCGGCGGCGGATTCGATCAGCCGCTCGTCGCTGATTGGACACTGCGTGCGGGGAACGCCGTCGAGCGGTTCGAAGGCCACGTCAAGGTGCTCGCCAAGCGCGCGCAAATAGGTTTCCTCGCTGAGCGCGCCGGCCGCGATCAAGACCCGGTCGGCGCCGACGCCAACAGCCGCCGCCCGGTCCTCGGCGGCAGCAAGCACGTCCGGGGCCACCGCCGCGCGCAGACAATCGAACTCCGGGAACCGGCGGGGTTGGCCGGGTCCGCCGTCGTCGAATTGAAGCGCCCATGGATCGATCGAGGGGCTGTCGGCGGTTACGCCAAACGAAGCCCTCGAGCGGAACAGCGCCGCTCCCGCACGCACGGCAAACGCCATACCCCCACCTGTCGCTACACGTTTCGGCAGATGGTAGCGTCACTACAACCTCTTCGCGAGTCCGAATTGCGGGCCAGACGGGTCGAATAAGCCAGTCTCGGCATGGTCAGCCGTGATTGGCCGCGCGCGGGCGTCGGTGCTAGAAGGCGCGCGATGTCGGGATTTATGTCGCATTACATGGTGCCGGCGGCGATCACCGCAGTGGCGATCGTGTTGATGCTCGGCCTTGTAAATATGATGCGCGGCGGCTCGCCCAACCGGTCGCAAAAGCTCATGCGGCTGCGCGTGCTGCTACAATTCGTCGCTATCATCGTCATCATGGCGACGATCTGGGCCATGGGCCGCTGACGGAGTACGGCTTAGGCGATGTTGCCTGCCGCTATTTCGCCGGCACTGCCCGCATATACTCGACCTTTTCTTTCGGCTTCTTTTTGACCATCTCTTTGGTCGGCTTCTTGGCCATGGCCGAAAGGTCGGCAGCAGCGGCCTCGGCCGAGACGGCATGGGCACCGCAAGCATTGGCCGGGGTGGCCAGCGGCAGCGCCAGCAGGCCCGCGGCCAAGCCAATCGCGAGAAATCGCATGATTGTCCCCCCATACCTTGAGACGGAAACCGGATAAGATAGACAGGCTACTCCGAATTCGAGCCGGGGCGAAAGGTCCACAAAAGCCGTCATGGTCGTGCTCAACCGCATCTATACCCGCACCGGCGACGACGGCACGACGGCGCTCGGCACCGGCGCGCGGCGCAAGAAATACGATCCTCGCGTGGCCGCATACGGCACCATCGACGAGCTCAATTCGATGATCGGGCTGGTACGGCTGCATACCGCCGGCGCCGCAATGGACGCGGCGCTGGCGCGCGTCCAGAACGACCTGTTTGACGTCTCAGCCGACCTTTGCCTGGCCGAGAAAGGGCCCGGCGGCGCACGGCTGACTGTGACCGACGCCCAGGTAACCTGGCTGGAGGGCGAGATTGACCGGCTCAATGCCGGGCTCTCGCCGCTGAAGTCCTTCATCCTTCCCGGCGGAAGCCCGGCCTCGGCCTATCTGCATCTTGCCCGTACCGTGTGCCGGCGTGCCGAGCGCATCATGGTCGAGCTCAAGGACAAGCCGGGTGAGGATGTGTCAGGACCTTCGCTGAAATACATTAACCGGCTGTCGGACTACCTGTTCGTCGCAGGCCGCTATGCCAACGACAAGGGCGCGCGTGACGTGCTGTGGGCGCCGGGCCAAAATAGATAGTGCGCCGCAGCATAAACGTTGACATGCCGACGGCGCGGCCTTTAGCTTCCCGCCGCCTTTCACAAGCGCCCGTCCGGGATGGGGGATCATGAAAATTCTGGTGCCCGTGAAGCGGGTGGTCGATTTCAACGTCAAGATCCGCGTCAAATCGGACGGCTCCGGCGTCGAGCTCGCCAATATCAAGATGTCGATGAATCCGTTTGATGAGATCGCCGTCGAAGAGGCGATCCGCCTGAAGGAAGCCGGCAAGGCAACCGAGATCGTGGCGGTGTCGATCGGCCCGGCGCAGGCGTCGGAAACCATCCGCACCGCGCTCGCCATGGGCGCCGACCGCGGCATCCTGGTGAAGGCGGAGGGCACGATCGAGCCGTTGGCGGTGGCGAAGATACTCAAAAGCATCGTCGAGGCTGAAAAGCCCGGCCTCGTCATCATGGGCAAGCAGGCCATCGATGACGACTGCAATCAGACCGGCCAGATGCTTGCCGCGCTGCTGGGCTGGGCGCAGGGCACCTTCGCCTCCAAGCTCGCGCTCGACGGCGACAGCGTCACCGTCACCCGCGAAGTGGACGGCGGCTTGCAGACGGTCAAACTTAAAGCACCTGTGATCGTCACCGCCGACCTGCGGCTGAACGAGCCGCGCTATGCGTCGCTGCCCAACATCATGAAGGCGAAAAAGAAGCCAATCGACGAAAAGACGCCGGAGGCCTATGGCGTCGACGTCAAGCCGCGTTTGCAAGTGCTCAAGACCAGCGAGCCGCCCGGCCGCAAGTCGGGCGTGAAAGTCGGCTCGGTCACCGAGCTGGTCGCCAAGCTCAAGGACGAGGCGGGGGTGTTATGACCACACTTCTTCTCGCCGAGCACGACAACAAGACAGTCAAGGACGCAACCGCCAAGGCGCTCACCGCCGCAAAGGCCTTGGGCGGCGACGTGCATGTGCTGGTTGCCGGCAAGGATTGCAAAGGCGCAGCCGAGGCCGCTGCCAAGCTCGACGGCGTCGCCAAGGTTCTGATCGCGGATGCCGCGCCTTACGCGCACCAGCTCGCCGAGCCACTGGCGGCGCTGATCGTCTCGCTCGCCGGCCAATACGACGCCATCGTCGCGGCGGCGACCACGACCGGCAAGAACGTGATGCCACGCGTGGCTGCATTGCTCGACGTCATGCAGATCTCCGACATCACCAAAGTCGTTGCGCCCGACACTTTCGAGCGGCCGATCTATGCTGGCAACGCCATCCAGACCGTGAAGTCGTCCGACGCCAAGAAGGTCATCACCGTGCGCACCTCGACCTTCCAGGCGACGGGTGCAGGCGGCTCGGCCGCCGTGGAGAATGCCACGCCCGCGGCCGATCCCGGGCTTTCGAGTTTCGTCGGCGAGGAATTGTCGAAATCAGACCGGCCCGAATTGACCTCGGCCAAGATCATCATCTCCGGCGGCCGCGCCATGCAGAGCCGCGAGAATTTCACCAAATACATCGAGCCGGTGGCCGATAAATTGGGTGCGGCAGTTGGCGCCTCGCGCGCCGCGGTCGATGCCGGCTACGCGCCCAACGACTGGCAGGTGGGCCAGACCGGCAAAGTGGTGGCGCCCGAACTCTACATCGCGGTCGGCATTTCCGGCGCTATTCAGCATCTTGCCGGCATGAAGGATTCCAAGGTCATCGTCGCCATCAACAAGGACGAGGAAGCGCCGATATTTCAGGTCGCCGACTATGGGTTGGTCGCTGATCTTTACCAGGCGCTGCCGGAGCTGGCGGCGGAACTTGGCAAGATTGGGTGTTGACCACGCCCGCAAAATTGGCGGCCTGGGCGTGGTGCCGCCGGGCGGTTCGGCGTAGAAGGGCACACGAGGCAACCTGAGACGCAGCCGGGAAGCTCGCGTCGTCGCATTGATCGGATCGAATCATGGCGCTCAATATCAAAAGTGTTGGGGTGATCGGCGCCGGACAGATGGGCAGTGGCATCGCCCATGTCTGCGCGCTGTCGGGTTTTTCGGTCATGCTGAACGACGTATCGGGCGATCGCATCAAGGCCGGCATGGCGACCATCAACGGCAATATGGCGCGCCAGGTCGCCAAGGAGACCATCAGCGAGGAGCAGCGCAAGAGCGCGCAGGCGCTGATCAAGCCGGCGGAAAAATACGACGCGCTGTCGGCCTGCGATATCGTGATCGAAACCGCGGTCGAGAAGGAAGACGTCAAGCGCAAGATTTTCGCGGACCTGTGCGCGGGTCTGAAGCCCGAAGCCATCATCGCCACCAATACTTCGTCGATATCAATCACGCGGCTGGCGTCCTCCACAGACCGTCCCGAGCGCTTCATCGGCATTCACTTCATGAATCCGGTGCCGCTGATGGAATTGGTCGAAGTAATCCGCGGCATCGCCACCGACGATGCTACCTTCGAGACCAGCAAGGCCTTCGTGTCCAAGCTCGGCAAGATCATCGCGGTGTCGGAGGATTTCCCGGCCTTCATCGTCAACCGCATCCTGCTGCCGATGATCAATGAGGCGATCTACACGCTGTACGAAGGCGTCGGCAACGTGGAGTCGATCGACACCGCGATGCGGCTCGGCGCCCATCATCCCATGGGCCCGCTCGAGCTCGCCGATTTCATCGGTCTCGACACCTGTCTGTCGGTGATGCAGGTGCTCTACGAAGGGTTGGCCGATTCGAAATACCGCCCGTGCCCGCTGCTGGTGAAATACGTCGAGGCCGGCTGGCTCGGCCGCAAGACCCAGCGCGGCTTCTACGACTACCGCGGCGAAAAACCGGTGCCGACGCGGTAGGCGCAACAGACGCCGGATTTCTAATTCTCTTCGTATTCGTCATGGCGGCGCACCCAGGCCATGCTCCAGGGCAGGGCGTCCTCGTCGCGGCCCTTGGGCGCGAGGTCGAGCATGTTGTAGGCGCCGATGATGATGTCGAGGCCGCGGCCATAGGTCGAATAAGTGTGGAACATCGCGCCACCGTCCTTGATGAAGACACTCAAGCCCGGCGCTTCCTCGCTCGGAAACTTGCCCTCGGCGTAGTTGTATTCGACCTTGCCGCCCGCCTTCTCTTCCGGCGTGAACGAGACGTGGAAGTCGTAGTTGAAGTCGCTGCCGTAGGACGATACCCATTTGAAGCGCCAGCCCATGCGTTTCTTGTAGGCGTCGATCTCGGCGAGCGGCGCGCGCGACGCCACGACGAAGGCTACGTCGCGCTGGGCAAGGTGAATATTCGCGCCGTCGAAATGATCGGCCAGGAACGAGCAGCTCGGGCAGCCCTGCACCCAGCCGGGGCCGAGCATGAAGTGGTAAATCATGAGCTGGTTCTTGCCGGCGAACAGGTCCGCCAGCATTTCCTTTCCTGCGGGTCCGTCGAATAAATAGTCCTTCTCCACCTTTACCCAGGGCAGTTCGCGCCGCGCGGCGCTCAGCGCATCGCGCGTGCGGCTAAATTCCTTCTCCTTGGCAAGCAGCGCCTTGCGCGCGGCGCCCCATTCGTCCTGCGAAACAATTTTGTGCTGCATGGTCAACTCCCCTGTTTTCACGCTTTAGCCGGTGTCATCCAACCGATGCCGGCGCCGCCAGGCTCTTTCAGAATGGCGATGCGGCCGACGCCGGGCACGTCGAATATTGGCCGCATCAAGGTCGCGCCGGCGCCTTGCGCTTGCTTCACGCGTGCGTGGACGTCGTCGACCGCGATATAGGACATCCAACTTTCCGGCACGCCGTCGAACTGGGGGCTCGTCAAAGGAAAAAGGCCGGCGGCAAATTGATCGCCCACCTTCGCTATCCAATAGGTGCTTCCTTCGGGCATCGGCATGCCCTCGAAGCTCCAACCGAGCGTGTCGGCGTAGAATGCCTTGGCCTTTTCGGCATCGCGGGTCATCAACTCGTTCCAGTAGAATTTCCCGTGTGACCAGGACTGCGCCATGACTGGATCCTTTGCTAGCTGAGATAGTTTTCGAGCTTGTCCATTGCGCCGTTCCAACCGCCCTGGTGACTGTTGCGCGCGGCCTCGTCGAAGAATTGCTCGTGCAGCAACGTCATCAACGTGCCGGTGCCGTCGAGCTTGAACGTGAGCGTGACCAGCGACTCGCGTTCCGGCGTGGTCTTCCACGCCCAGCTGAAAACCAGCTTCTCGCTCGGCACCACTTCGCGGTAGACGCCGCTGACGTCGTGCTCCTCGCCGGATGGTGTTTGCATCAGCCATCGGTAGCGGCCGCCGGCGCGCGCGTCGCATTCGGCGCGCAGCACTTTGACTTCCCCTGGTCCCATCCAACGCTTTACTTTTTCCGGATCCGTCCAGGCGGCGAAGACTTTCTCCGGCGGCGCGTTGAAGCGGCGCTTGATGGTGAGGCTTGGCTTGGTGCTGATGGTGGCCATATGTCGTCCTCCAAAAAGGCGACGAGACGGTCAAGCCGCTCGCCCCAAAATTTCTGGTAACGGTTGAGCCAGTCGTTGGCGTCGCGCATCGGCTCCGCCCGCAGCCGGCATGCGACGGTGCGACCGATTTTTTCGCGCGTGACCAGACCGGCATCGGATAGCACGTCGAGATGCTTCATCACCGCCGGCAGCGACATGGCAAATGGCTGGGCGAGTTCGCTTACCGAGATGCTTTCGCGTTCGCTGAGCTGGGCCAGCAGCGCGCGCCGGGTGGGGTCGGCGAGCGCGGCAAAAGTGCGGTCGAGTGTCTTGGGCGAATAGTAAACCATATGGTTAAGTTTAGTCGCGCGCGATTGAGAGTCAAGGGGGCGGTAAGGATGTCGGCAATTTGATCGTTCTTGTTAAGGTTCTGTTGACCCTGCGGTCCCCAGGTTTGCCGTCATGGATCCGGCGACCCTTGTAGCAGTAATGTCCGGCGCCCAAGCGAGTTGCGCCCAGATGATCATGGCAGCCAAAATGCTGCGCATGAACGCGGAAGCGTCGGGCATGGTCGCCAAAATAATCGAATCCGCTCAGCTGAACCTGAAAAGCCTCGCTAACGTCGCGGACGGCGTCGGCAAGAACGTCAATATCGTCGCGTGAGCGACATCACACGCTCAGCCCTTACCTAGCGCCGCCTTTATCAGCTTGAGCGCGTCGTTGCTCGCCCAGTTGGCGGGGCCAGCAATGGTGCCAATCTCGCAGCCTTTCGGATCGATCAAAATCGTGGTCGGCATGCCGAAGGCGCGGCCGATGGCTTTCAAGTCCTGGAACGCCTTGGCGCTCGGATCGGCGTAATAAGCGAGCTTGCTCACGCCGATGTCCTTGAAGAATCGCTTCGGCTTGTCGGGGTCGCGGGTGTCGATATTGACCGCCACCACCTGGAAATCCTCAAGTCCCAGTTCACCTTGCAGCGCGTCGAGCGTCGGCATCTCCTTGCGGCAGGGAACGCACCACGTGGCCCACAAATTGAGCAGCACCGTGCGGCCGCGGAAATCGGCAAGCGTCATTTTCTTGCCGTCGGTGTCCTCGAAGGCGAGGTCGGGGACTTTCAGCGGGGCTTTGGCGAAGTTGACGGCGGCCACCTCGCCTTGCGCAAAAGGCGCGACTTTCTTGGCCAATTCCACTGCCGGCCGGCAGGCCGGATCGCCGCCCGCATTGCGCGTCAGGGTCGAAACCCCGTATACCCCGGCCAGCCCGACGGCCAGGCCGGCGATGCCGCCCGCCACGATCAAGGCAAGCCGCTTTTTGCCCGAACTGGATGAAGGACGCGTGGGATCAGTCATGGTCGGCAAAACCCCGGTGGTTGTGCCAAGAGACGGAATATGAGCAACAAGATGTGGGGCGGGCGCTTTACGTCCGGCCCGGATGCCATCATGGAGGAGATCAACGCCTCCATCCATTTCGACCGGTATCTCTACCGCCAGGACATCGCCGCGTCCAAGGCCCATGCCGAGATGCTGGCCAAGCAAGGCATCATTACGGCGGATGACGCCAAAAAGATCGCTCACGGTCTAGACACGATCCTGTCAGAGATGGAGGCCGGCAAGTTCTCCTTCAGCCGCGCGCTCGAAGACATTCACATGAATGTCGAGGGCAGGCTTGGCGAATTGATCGGGGAGGCGGCCGGCCGGCTGCACACCGCGCGCTCGCGCAACGACCAGGTGGCGACCGATTTCCGGCTGTGGATGCGCGACACCATCGACGCGATCGATGCGGCGCTCGCGCTCTTCCAGCACGCGCTAGCCGAGAAGGCGATGGCGCATGCCGGCACCGTTATGCCCGGCTTCACGCATATGCAGACCGCACAGCCGGTGACCTTCGGCCATCACTTGCTCGCCTATGTCGAGATGGCGGCGCGCGACCGCGGCCGCTTTGCCGACGCGCGCAAGCGGCTGAACGAGTCGCCGCTCGGCGCCGCGGCGCTCGCCGGCACTCCGTTTCCGCTCGACCGCGACATGACCGCGGCCGCGCTCGGCTTCGAGCGGCCGATGGCCAATTCGCTCGACGCCGTCTCCGACCGCGATTTTGCCATGGAGACGCTGGCCGCCGCGGCCATCACCTCGGTGCACCTGTCGCGGCTGGCCGAGGAGATCGTGATCTGGACCTCGTCGCTCACGCGGCTGGCGCGGCTGTCGGACAAATTCACCACCGGCTCCTCGATCATGCCGCAGAAGCGCAACGCCGATGCCGCCGAGCTGGTGCGCGCCAAGACCGGCCGCGTGACGGCCGCGCTCAACGCGCTGTTGATGGTGATGAAGGGGCTGCCGCTCGCCTATGCCAAGGACATGCAGGAAGACAAGGAAGGCGCCATGGACGCGCTCGGCGCGCTGTCGCTGTCGATCGCGGCCATGACCGGCATGATCGGTGATCTCGAGCCCGACGCCGCGCGCATGAAGAAGGCGGCCGGCGAGGGCTACGCCACCGCCACCGATCTCGCCGACTGGCTGGTGCGGCGCTTGAAGATCCCGTTCCGCCAGGCGCACCACATCACCGGCCAGATCGTCGCCAAGGCGGCGGATGAGGGCGTCGCGCTGCACCGGTTGCCGCTTGCCGCAATGCAGGCGGTTGAGCCGCGAATCACCGACGATGTGTTTTCCGTGCTGTCGGCCGATCGCTCAGTGAAGAGCCGCACCAGCTATGGCGGGACCGCGCCGAAAAACGTGCGCGCGCAGGCCAGGAAATGGCTGAGAAAGCTTGAAAAAGACAAATCCTGACTTCGCCTTGTTTGTGCCGTTTGCTAAGGTAGCCCATCTGAGGAGCGTTCCTTGAGCCGTTTTTCTACCTGCCTCTGTCTCCGCCTCGCAGTGGTTGTGGCGCTTGTCGCTGCGTTTGCGCTCGCCGGCTGCGGGCGCAAAGGGCCGCTTGATTCGCCGCCCGCGGCCTCGCTCGCCGGCGATCAAGGCGCCGCCCAAAGCGACAGCGCGGCGCCGGTAATGGATCGCGAGGGCCGACCGGTTGCGCCGCTCGGTCCGAACAAACGCATTCCGCTCGACGCCCTGCTCAACTAACGCCGCGCGTGTCCCGATGCATCACTTCGCTTATCGCGACGGCGTCCTTCACGCCGAGGCGGTTAGTCTCGACGCGCTCGCCGCGGCGGTGGGGACGCCGTTCTACTGTTATTCAACTGCGACGTTGACGCGGCACTACAACGTGTTCGCCGGCGCCTTCGCCGATGTGGACGCGCTCGTGTGCTACGCCATGAAGGCAAATTCCAACCAGGCGGTGATCGCGACGCTGGCGAAGCTCGGTGCCGGCGCCGATGTGGTGTCGGGCGGCGAGCTCATGCGCGCCCGGCTTGCCGGCGTGCCGCGCGAGAAAATAATGTTTTCCGGCATCGGCAAGGCAGCGGCCGAGCTCGCGCTCGCGGTCGACGAGGGTATTCTCTGCATCAACGTCGAATCAGAGTCTGAACTCGAACTGTTGTCCGCGATCGCGGTGGGCAAGGGACGGACCGCGCCGATTTCGGTGCGCGTCAACCCCGACATCGATCCCAAGACCCATCACAAGATCGCGACCGGCAAAGCCGAGAACAAGTTCGGCATCCCGATCAGCCGTGCGCGTGAAGTCTATACCCGTGCGGCCAAGCTGCCGGGGATCACGGTCGCCGGCGTTGACATGCATATCGGCAGCCAGATCACCGACCTCGATCCGTTCGGCAATGCATTCACGCTGCTGGCCGAGTTCGTGCGTGAATTGCGCGCCGACGGTCACACGATTTCGCACATCGATCTCGGCGGTGGGCTTGGCATTCCCTACCGCGACGACAATGAGCCGCCGCCGCATCCCGAAGCCTATGCCGACGTGGTCAAGCGCGCCACGCGCGATCTCGGCTGCCGGCTGATCTTCGAGCCGGGGCGGCTGATCGTCGGCAATGCCGGCATCCTGGTGACGCGCGTGCTGTTCGTGAAGCACGGCGAGGCCAAGAATTTCGTGGTGGTGGATGCTGCGATGAACGACTTGATCCGCCCGACGTTGTATGACGCGCACCATGAGATTTGGCCGGTCAAGGAGGCCGCCAGTTCCGGGCGCCGCATCCGCGTCGACGTGGTCGGCCCGGTCTGCGAGAGTGGTGACTTCCTGGCGCGCGCGCGTGAGCTTGCCGAGCCGGCCGGCGGCGACTTGCTGGCGGTCATGTCGGCGGGCGCCTACGGGGCGGTACAGGCCGGCACCTATAATTCCCGCCCTTTGGTGCCGGAAGTGCTGGTCAAAGGCGCGGAATGGGCCACCGTCCGACCCCGCCTTGAAGTTGACCAATTGATTGCGCTCGATCGCATGCCGGCTTGGCTGTAGATGCATAAATACATGCGTGGCCCGGGAATTCGGCGCGTGTTAGCGTGTTAACAGGCAGATTCTCTTAGCCTAGGCGACGGAGCGGCTTTTGGACATGTCGCGCGAGCGGCCACACAGGCGGGAACAGACCCCCCGGGCCGTGCTTGCGCGGGCGCTCAAGCGCGCGCGCGGCAGCCTGCTCTGGGAGCGGCTGTGGCCGGCGCTCGCCTTGCTTTCGATTGCGCTCAGCCTGTTCCTGGCATTCTCTTGGGCCGGACTCTGGTTGGTGCTGCCGCCGCTCGCGCGCGCCATCGGGCTGTTCTTCTTCTTCGTCATCACCGCGGCGGCGGCGGTGCCGCTGATCCGGCTGCGGCTGCCGAGCGTCTCAGACGGTTTGCGGCGCCTCGACCGCGGCAGCGGCGAAATCCACCGCCCTGCCACGGCGGTGGCGGACGAAATCGCTGCCAACCCGCATGATCCGGTCGCGCAGGCGCTCTGGCGCGCCCATGTCGAGCGCGCGCTGATAGCGGCGCGCAAGCTTAAGGCCGGCTGGCCGACGCCGCGACTGGCCTTGCGCGACCCGATCGCGCTGCGCGCGCTCGTGCTCATTTTGGTGACCGCCAGCTTCTTCGCCGCCACCGGCGAGCGGACGAAGCGCATCCTTGCCGCTTTCGACTGGCAGGGTGTGGTGGCGCCGGCGAATTTCCGCATCGATGCCTGGGTCACGCCGCCGGTCTATACCGGCCGGCCTCCGGTGATGTTGCAAGGGCTGCGCCCCGGCGAGGTGACCGAGGCTTCAGAGCCGGTGGCGGTGCCGGTCGGCAGCCAGCTCGTGGTGCGCGGCACCGGAAATGTCAACTTCGACGTGGCGCGCAAGGGCGCGCTCGAGATTGCGCCCGCCGATCCGCGCGCGCCGCTGCCTAAAGGCACGTCGGAGCGCCGCTTCGTGATCAAGGGTGACGGTTCGGCAACGCTGCGCGGGGTCGGCGCCGGCTTGGGCTGGGCTTTCGTCGCCATTCTCGACCGCGCGCCGACGATCACGCTGATCAAGCCGCCGGAACGGCAGGCGCGCGGTTCGGTGCGGGTCGATTACAAGATGGCCGACGACTACGGCGTGATCGAGGGCAAAGCCACGTTCGCGCTCAAGGACGAAGCGGCTTCCGACGAGGCGCATCCGCTGTTTTCGGCCCCCGAATTCCGTCTCACGCTGCCGCAGGCGCGCACCCGCAGCGGCGCGGCGCGGACCATCCATGATCTCACCGAGCACCCGTGGGCAGGCGCCAACGCCTCCATAACACTGATCGCGCGCGACGAGGCCGGCAACGAGGGCCGCAGCAAGCCGCACGAGTTCACCTTGCCGGAGCGCATTTTTGCCAAGCCGCTGGCGCGCGCGCTGATCGAGCAGCGTCGCAACTTGGCGCTCGACGCCAATAAGAAGCCGTTGGTGCTTACCGCACTCGACGCGCTGACAATCGCGCCTGAGCATTTTTCGCCCGAGGCGAGCGTCTATCTCGGCTTGCGCGCGATCTACTACGACCTCAAGCAAGCCAAGAGCGACGATGCCCTGCGCGAGGTGGTGGCGCGGATGTGGGACATGGCCGTGCATATCGAGGACGGCAACATGGCCGAAACCGAGCAGGCCTTGCGCCAGGCGCAGGAGGCCTTGCGCCGGGCGCTCGAACGCGGCGCCAGCGACCAAGAGCTTAAAAAACTAATGGATGATCTACGCGCCGCCATGGACAAGTTTCTGCAGGCGCTGGCGGAGCAGTTGCGGAAGAATCCGCAGCAACTTTCCCGTCCGCTTGACCGTAACACCCGCACGCTCACCGAGCGCGACTTCAAGAACATGATGGATCGGCTGGAAAACCTCGCGCGCTCGGGCAACAAGGAGGCCGCACGCCGGCTGCTCGAGGAAATGCAGGCGATGCTGGAGAACCTGCAAATGGCGCGCCCCGGCCAGATGGATGAGGGCGACGACGACATGATGTCGGCGCTCGACGAGTTGGGCGACATGATCCGCAAGCAGCAGCAATTGCGCGACAAGACCTTCAAGCAGGGCCAGGACATGCGGCGCGACCGCCAGCGCGGCCGGCGACCCTTGGGCGATCTGCGCCAGGGTCAGCAGGCGCTGCGCGAGCGGCTCAACAGGCTGCTCGAACAATTGCGCCAGCACGGGCTAGGCAATCCGCAGCAGAACCTGGACGGCCAGGGCAAAAAAGGCAACCAGACGGGCAAGCTGGGCGAGGCGGGCAAGGCCATGGGCGAGGCCGAAGGCGAGCTGGGCGAGGGCGACGCCGACAGCGCGGTCGACAGCCAAGGTCGCGCGCTGGAAGCCATGCGCAAGGGGGCGCAGGGGCTGGCCCAGCAGATGCAGCAGAATGGCATGGGCCCCGGCCCCAATGGCCGGCCCGGCCGCGGTCAGCAGCGCGCGCAACGAAATACCGATCCGCTCGGCCGGCCGCTGCGCGGCCGCGAATACGGCGACGACGTCACCGTGAAAGTGCCGGGCGAGATCGACGCTCAGCGCGCGCGCCGCATCCTGGAAGAGCTGCGCAAGCGCTATGGCGAAAGCTATCGCCCGCAGCTCGAGCTCGACTATATCGAGCGGCTGCTGCAGGGCTTCTGAGCGCGCCTTTTTTGGCGCATGAACTTATCCGAAAACCGGGTCCCACTTTTCGGGATCTTGCGCCGGTCAGTGCCGCGTCACCAGCGCCTCGCGCACGGTGCCCTTGATCTGCTCGACCGAAAATGGCTTGGCGATGACGTCGTGCACAAGCGCGTCGAGGTCATGCGCGCGCTCGCGCTGATCGGTATAACCGGTCATTAGCATGATTGCGACATCCGGATGATGGCGGCCGGCGGCGAGTGCCAGGGCGATGCCGTCCATTTTCGGCATCTTGACGTCGATCAGCAGCAGGTCGAGTTCACCGTTGTGGCGGCTGAGCAAATCGAACGCCGACGCACCGTCGACGGCGACGGTCAGTTCATGACCGTCTTCGCTGAGCGCGCGTATGACGAGTTTGCGGATGGCGTCGTCGTCCTCGGCGATCAGGATTCTCGCCATGGCTCATTCCGTTTTGGTGGTGGCGTCGATCGAATCGAAGAAACGCACCATTATGTTACGTGCGTCCGCCGGCGGCGAAGCGAGCCGGCTGCGGAATTCCAGGTGTTCGCCGGGGCCGAGGATGCTGCGGCTCGGTAGCGCGGACCAGGTATAGATTTCCTGTCCGGCGGCGTCGCGCGCGGCGAACCGCAGGCGCGGCACCGTGATCGGCTTGCTGGCGTTACTGGCGATCGTTCCTTGCACGATCAAGACATTAACGCCGTCCTGCACCTCCTTCAAAATCTTGACATTTTCGAAGCTGAGATGGCGCAGATTGACGGGCAGGCCGATGGCCGCGAAAAACGAAGCGGTCTGCGGCAGGGCACGCACCACTTCTTCGCGCCCGCCGATCACTGCCACGTTGACGGCAATCAGCACCAGAACGATCGCGGTCCAGCGCGATGAGCGGCGTTTTTCCTTGCGGCGCGCCTGCAGCCGCTGGCGGCGGGCGGCGTAGATTTCGACGTCTTCGGAGTCGGTCTCGTCGTTGAAAGCATCGGGTAGCGGCTCGTGCTCGGCCGGCGGCACTAATGAGGGCGCATCGAAGACCGCTTCCGCTTCCGCTGGTGGCGGAGGCAGTGTGGTTTCGCGCGTGACGACAGGCTCGGGCTCGACCGCGCCAATCGGCACCTCGGATTCGGCGCCGAAATCGTCTTCAGCGGCCGAAGCCGGAGCGGGCGGTGGCGTGGCATCGGCTGCGGGCTGACTCGGCGCGGCCGGACCGCCGCCGATCGTCTGCGTTTCAGCTTCCGCGGACACGCCGTCGACGAATTCGGTCAACTCGTGCGCCGCCTCGGTCCCGCTGGCAAACCAAGTCACCTTGCAGCGCGCACAACGCACCGCGCGCCCGGCCGGGCCAAGCGCGGCCGGATCGATCATGTAGGACGTGGCGCAGCTCGGACAGACAATCAACATGGCATCTGCGGCATGTGGTGCCGCAAACCTAGCAGCCGTCCGTTAATGGACCGGAAACCATGGCCGCCCCCACGGCTGGGGGAAAACTCGCGTTTTCCGGCCCTTCCGGCTATGGCGGCGCCGTAATATTCCTGTAAAAGCGCAGTTCTCGGCCCGGCGCGGGCCGCGGGCGGCTTTCGAGAGCGAATCCGCGGGGGTTGCCGGTCAGGATCACCCACGGGCCGGAGGCGATTTATCGGAGACGGGAGTGGTCCGATTCGAGAACGTAGGCTTGCGCTACGGTCTGGGGCCGGAGGTCCTGCGCGACCTTTCGTTCCGCATCGAGCCGCATTCCTTCCAGTTCCTCACCGGTCCCTCCGGCGCCGGCAAGACCTCGCTGCTGCGCCTGCTGTTTCTCTCGCTCAGGCCGACGCGCGGACTGATCACCCAGTTCGGCCACGACGTGGCCACCCTGTCGAGGGACGCGGTGGCGACGCTGCGCCGCCGGATCGGCATCGTGTTTCAGGATTTCCGTCTGCTCGACCATATGACCACCTATGAGAACGTCGCGCTGCCGCTGCGTGTGATGGGCTGGCCCGAGGACAGCTATCGCGAGGAAGTGGTCGAGCTGCTGAGCTGGGTCGGCCTCGGCGAGCGGATGTGGGCGCTGCCACCGGTGCTCTCGGGCGGCGAGAAGCAGCGCGCCGCGATCGCGCGTGCGGTGATCGCGCGGCCGCAATTGCTACTCGCCGACGAGCCGACCGGCAACGTCGACCCGAGCCTGGCGCAGCGGCTACTGCGGCTGTTCATCGAGCTCAACAAATCCGGAACTTCGGTGGTGATCGCCACCCACGACATCGCCTTGATGGATCAGTACGATGCGCGCCGGCTGGTGCTGCACGAGGGCCGGCTGCACATCTACGATTAGCGCAAAAGATTATTGCGTGCGGGAAAAGAACGACGATGACGGACACCGCGAAGGGTGAAATGACGGCGCCGCCGCGCATGCCGGGCGCGCCCATGCCGCGCTTCGAAACCGCATTGGTGCCGCGCAACTCGATCTCCGGGCGCGCGCTGATCGCCGTCGTCGCCATCATGACGTTTCTGGCCTCGCTCACCACCGGCGCGGTGATCCTGGTGGGCACGGCGGCCAGCGAATGGCAGTCGGACGTGGCGCGCGAAGTTACCATCCAGGTGATCCCGGCGCCCGGGCGTGCCATGGACGCCACGGTGGAAAAGGCGACCTCGGTCGCACGCGCGTTTCCCGGCATCGCCGAAGTGCGGCCCTATTCCAAGGAGCAATCGACCAAGCTACTCGAGCCCTGGCTCGGCAGTGGTCTTACGCTCGATGAACTGCCGGTGCCGCGCCTGATCGTGGTCCGGATCGCCGCCGGCGCTGCGCCCGACATCCCGCAGCTGCGGCGCATGCTGATCGAGCAGGTGCCGGGCGCCGTGCTCGACGACCATCGCGGCTGGATCGAGCGCATGCGCGCCATGGCTGGCACCGCGGTGGCGGTTGGCGTGTTCATCTTGATCCTGGTCGTGGCCGCCACCATGCTTTCGGTCACCTTCGCGACCCGGGGCGCGATTGCGACCAACAAGCCGGTCATCGAAGTGCTGCATTTTGTCGGAGCCAAAAACGGCTACATCGCCGGGCATTTCCAGCGGCATTTCCTGTTGCTTGGCCTGCAAGGAGGGGCTGTCGGTGGCGGCGTCGCAATTCTGATATTTGCGCTGGCCGGCGTCATCAGCGGCTGGTTCACCGGCAGCGCCGGGGCCGAACAGACGGCGGCGCTATTCGGGTCGTTTGCGATCGGCATCGGCGGATATTTCGCGGTGCTGGGTCAGATCGTGCTGATCGCAGTGGTCACAGCAATGACTTCGCGGCATACCGTCAACCGCACGCTGGAGGCGATAGATTAACATGCTGGGGGGGGTCGCACGCTGGATCGGCTTCCTCACAATGGCCGCTGCGGCCGCCGGCGCCGTGCTGATGGCAGTCGGATTCTTCTGGTTCGCGATGCGCATCCCGAGCGAGGAAGTACAGCTCGACCGCAAGGCCGACGGCATCGTGGTGCTGACCGGTGCCGCCGCGCGCATTCCCGACGCCATCGAATTGCTCGCGGACGAGCGCGGCAAGCGGCTGCTAATCACCGGCGTTTACCGCGCCACCTCTTCGCGCGAAATCGCCCGGATTACGCCACTCTATTCTAAATATTTTGCTTGCTGCATCGATCTCGACCGCTCGGCCCTCAACACCTTCGGCAACGCGCTCCAGGCCAGGCGCTGGGCGCGCGACCATAACTTCAATTCATTGATCATCGTGACTTCGAACTGGCATATGCCACGGGCCATGGCCGAACTCGAGCACCAGCTGCCGGACGTTAAGCTGATTGCCTATCCGGTGATTTCGGAGAAGTTGAAAGATGATCCGTGGTGGTCGAACCTTCCGACCGCGCGCTTGCTGCTCGCGGAATATCTTAAATACCTGGTGGCGCTGACCCGCATGAACTTCGATAGCGACAGTTGACGGAGCGCGCCGTCATGCTGAACCTCGTGCGCTCCATCATCTTCAACGCGCTGTTCTACCTGAACACGCTCGCCTGGCTGATCCTGGGGCTGCCCGCCTTCTTCATGCCCTATCGCGCCACCATCTGGATCGCGAGATCCTGGGGCCGCGTCAATCTGGTGCTGCTGCGCGTTGTCGCCGGCATCGATTGTAATGTGCGCGGCCGCGAAAAAATCCCGCGCGGGTCGATCATCGTGGCCTCGAAGCACCAATCGGCCTGGGAAACCTTCGCTCTGTTGCCGCTGTTCGACAACCCGCTGTTCATCGTCAAACGTGAACTGATGTGGGTTCCGATCTTCGGCTGGCTCATGCGCAAAGGCCGCATGGTGCCGGTCGACCGTGGTGCCGGGTCGCAGGCGCTCATCGACATGACCGAGCGCGCCCGCGTCGAGCTTAGCCGTGGCCGCCAGCTCATCATTTTTCCGGAAGGCACGAGACGGCCGGCCGGTGCCGAGCCACGCTACAAGTTCGGCGTGGCGCAGCTCTACGCGGCCGCAGGCGCGCCTTGCCTTCCGGTCGCACTCAATTCCGGGCTGTTCTGGCCGCGGCGCTCGATCAGGCTCAGGCCCGGAACTGTGATCGTCGAAATTCTCGATCCGATCGCGCCCGGGCTGAACAAGGACGTGTTTTTCAAGCGCTTGCAGGACGAGATCGAAACGGCCACTGCGCGGCTGCTCGCGGAAGGCGGTAAGCGTTAAGCGCTCTCGTGCGCGCCTTTGAGCCGCCCGGCCAGCAGGTGCAGCGCTTCGTCGCGATAGCCCTGTGCCTCAATTTCCTTCACGGCCGCCAGGACGTAATCGCGGTCGTTGCCGGAGCGCCCGTGGCCTTGCCGCACGAAGTGCAGTTGCTTCTCCAGCGTCAGGCGGCCGGCATATTGGCGGTGGCCACGGTCGACCATGTAGCAGAGCGCGTGCACGCCCTGCTGCGGGTCATCGTCTAGCCAGACCGTGCGCCAGGTCTTGCGGTAGACAAAGGTGACCTGCTCGCGCGCACGTAGGTAGCGAAGCGTATCGGCGCGCTTTTCGCCGGCCACCCGGTAGGCGACGCCGCGGCAGTTGCCGCCGCGGTCGAGACCGAGCACCAGGCCGGGCTTCTCGGGCGTGCCGCGATGGACGAAGGAAAAGACGCAGAGCGCACGGTGGGCGCCGACTAGGCGGGCATGGCGCCGCTCCAGGTAGTCGAACCCGGGTCGCCACATCAGCGAGCCATAGGCGAAGACCCACAGGTCGGCGCCGGTTTGGTCGATTATGGTCGTCATCGGCGTTGGAAATTGGCCCGTGCCCTGGACAGGGCCCGGCGACTGGCGTCCGCCTAACAGGGCCTCAGTTCCCGCGCAACCCGGCCGCGGGCGGCGGGCGTATAAACGCCGCATTTCGCAGGTTTTTGGATTCCAATGATCCGCGAACCGACAAGTCTGCAATCACGCCGACGAACCGGGCGCCGCTACGCGATTCTGCTTTTCATCGTGGGGGCGCTGATTGCCGGTTGGACTTGGGTCTGGAAATATTCGGCGGGCCAGGCGCAGGCCGCGGTCGAGGGCTGGCGCGCGCGCGAGGCCAAAGCTGGCCGCGTCTATGAATGCGGCTCGCAGAGCATCGGCGGCTATCCCTTCCGCTTCGAAGTCAATTGCGACCGCGCCTCGGCGCTGTTGCGCGGCAATCAACCGCCGGTCGAGGTCAAGACCGCGAGCGTGTTGGTGGCGGTGCAGGTCTACCAGCCGAACCTGCTGATCAGCGAAATCAACGGCCCGCTCACGATTGCTGATATTGGCCACGCGCCGAAGATCATCGCCAATTGGAAGCTCGGTCAGTCGAGCGTGCGCGGCACGCCAAAATCGCCGGAGCGAGTCTCGCTGGTGTTCGACGAGCCGGCGATCAACTTGGTGAGCGGCGACCAGGAAATAAATATGCTGCGCGCCAAGCGCATCGAAGTGCACGGCCGCATCGCGGCGGGCTCCGCCGCCAATAACCCGGTGATCGAAATCGTGCTGCGGCTCGATCATGCCTCGGCGCCGGGCTTCAACCCGGCGACGGTGCAGCCGGTTGATGTTGAAATCACCGGCGTCCTGAGGGGCCTGGGCGATTTCTCGCCCAAGCCGTGGCGGGAGCGCTTTCGCGAATTGCAGGAGAAGGGCGGGCGCATCGACATCACGCAGGCGCGCATAAGGCAAGGCGACACGCTGGCCGTTGGCGGCGGCAGCCTGTCAATCGATTCTAGCGGCCAACTCGACGGCCAGCTGAGCGTCACCGTCGCCGGACTCGAGCCGTTCCTGATCGCCATCGGCGCGGCGCAGATCGTGCAGAAATCGCCGAACATCGACAAAGTCGCCGGCATGCTCGACCAACTGGTGCCGGGCTTGGGCGACGTCGCGCGCGAGCAGGCCGGCGCCAATCTCTCGCTCGGCATCAACATGCTTGGGACACCGGCCTCGCTCGAAGGCCGCCATGCCGTTACTTTGCCGCTGCGTTTCAAGCAGGGCACAGCCTATCTCGGCCCGATCCCGCTCGGCTCAACGCCGGCGTTATTTTAAGCCGTCGTTTCATAGCTTGAGATTTGTGTGCGGCGGTTGGGGCAATAGCCGCTTTGGCGGGAGTTGCAGGCTCAAGTGAGGCGCGGCGAGCTATTCGCGGTCCCTGCCGGCAATCTCAGCCTGCCAGGGCGCGACCTTGCGCTCGACCAAGCCGATCAGACTGTTGAGCCCGATTGCCATCACCATCAGGACGATGATCGGCACGAACATGGTGGCGGTGTCGAAATTATTGGCGGAATTGATGATCACGGCGCCGAGGCCGGAGATGGTGGTGAAGAATTCCGCGATCACCATGGCGACGACCGCGCGGCCGACCGCCAGCCGAATGCCGGCCATGATATAGGGCAAGGTCGCCGGCAGAATAATGCGGCGGAGAATGACGACATCGGGCGCCACGAACGACTTGCCGACCTCGATCAGCGTCTTCGGCACCGCGGTCACACCGAGCCAGGTATTGATGCAGATTGGAAACAGCGCCATCAGGAACACGACCGCGACCTTCACCTTGAAGCCCAGCCCCAGCCACAGGATCAACAGCGGCACCAGCGCCACCAGCGGCATGGCGTAACCGGCGGTGATGTAGATGCCGAGCCCCGCCTCCGCCACGCGGAAACGGCCGATCACGAGGCCGAGCGGAATGCCGACGACGATCGCCAAGCAATAGCCGAGCGCGAACGGCCGCAGGCTCTCGTAGAGCGCCGACTGCAATTGCCCGGTGACCAGCAGATCCCAAAACGCCACCGCGATCGCACTTGGGTAGGAGCCGAACACCGGATTGATGTCGCGGCCGAAGATTTCCCAAAGAATCAGAACGCAGACGATCGACGCCGTCGTGATCGCCCAGCGCGGAACCGGTCGCCGCTCGGCGGCGTCGGAATGCGGCGGTGCGCCGGCCTTTTTCTGGATGTCGGCGATATCGACCATGGTCTGCTAGTGAACAGTCGGCGCGTCGTGCAGAAGGCGCCAGACTTTGTAACGGGTGTCGGTGAATTCGGGGCTGCCGCGCACGATCCCAAGATCGCCGCGCGGACGCTTGAGCGGCACGGTCATGATTTCCTGCACGCGGCCGTTCTTCATAACCACAATGCGATCGGCGATCAGCACCGCTTCGTCGAGATCGTGGGTCACGAACAAAATCGTTTTGCCGGTGCGTGCTTGGATATCGAGCAATTCGGCCTGCATGGACTCGCGCGTCTGCGCGTCGAGCGCGCCGAACGGCTCGTCCATCAGCAGCACCGATGGATCGATGGCGAGCGCGCGAGCGATGCCGACACGCTGCTTCATGCCACCAGAGAGCTGATGCGGGCGCCGGTTCTGCGAATCGGTCAAACCCACAAGCTCGAGATATTTTTCGGCCGTGTCACGCAGGAGGGCCCCGCGCATGCCCTTCATCTCCAGGCCGAACATCACGTTCTGGCGGGCGTTAAGCCAGGGCAAGAGCTCGGCGTGCTGGAACACCATGCCGCGGTCATGACCGCAGCCGTGGACCTCGTGGCCGTCGACGGTGACGCGGCCGCCGCTGGCGGGATCGAGCCCCATGGCAACGCGCAGCGCGGTGGTCTTGCCGCAACCCGACGGGCCGATCAGCGCCACGATCTCGCCGTCGTGCACGGTGAAGCTGACGCGCTCGAGCGCTTGCACGTGATGCACGTCGCCGTCCACGCGCAAGGTGAAGCGCTTGGACACGTCGAGGAAGCTGACCTCGCCCATTCAGGGTCTCCGCTCGTGCGTCATTCCGGGATTGCACGCCTCTGAGTGCCCCCCGGAATGACAGAGACCATCACGACCCGGACAGTTTCAGCGCCTTCCCGCGAACGTCCGGCGCGGTGACGGTCTTCAGATCGAGCGGCGCCTTCAGCTTGCCGGCCTTGACCAGCTGCGCCTGCAGCCAATTGAGCTTCTCCGCCGGCAGCGGCAGCGTCGGATCGACGGCGTGGTGCTTGACCGCGTCGTCATAGACGAAAGCGGGGCGCGGATCGCCGGGCTTGCTGTGGATAATCTTCTCGGTCAGCGCCACCGTCTCGGCCTTGTGCGAAAGCGCGTAGCGCAGCGCGCTCATCTCAGCGGCCAGGAATTTGACCGCGTCGTCGCCGCGCGCGGCTAGCGTCTTGGCGTTCGAGATGAGGCAGACGCGCAGAAAGTTTGGCACCGCGTCGCGGCCGGCGACCAGCAGATGGATGGTCTTGGGCGCGACCGGTTCGACCTCGTTCGACACCACCGCGGCGTCGACCACACCGCCGACCAGCGCCTGATAGCGGTCATGGTCGCCGCCGACGGCGGCGAGCTTCACGTCCTTGATGGGGACGCCGTATTTCGCCAGCGCCGCGCGCGCCAGCATGTCGGGCATGGAATTGGGCGCCGACACCGCGATCTGCTTGCCCTTGAGGTCGGCCACCGTCTTGATGCTGTCCTTGGCGTAGATGCCGTGCGGAACCACGACCCAATGGCAGCCCAGGATTCTCGCATCGGCGCCCTTGGAATCGGCGGAGAAAGCGCCGCCCGGCCCGCCTTCGTAACTGTCGAGCTCGCCGGCGATCATCGCCTTGAGCGCGAGTTGATCGTTACGGAATTCTTTGGTTTCGAGCTTGAGACCCTGCTTCTTGGCGAAGTCACGGGTGGTGATCATCAGGAAGATGCCGGCGTCGGCCTTGGCTTTGATCAGACCGTGGCGCCAGACCTTCTCCTGCGCGGCGCACGGGGCCGCGGTGAAAGCGATTGCGGCAGCAACAATCGTGGCGACGCCGATAGTTTGGCCGAAGGTCCGGCCCCTTGCAGTCATCATGACGCGTTTCCTCCTCGCGAGAGGGCGCCCTGCGAGCTTTTTTGATGTTTATTGCCGGCGGCCCGCGGCAAGTGTGCGGGACTAATCTATTGCTGGCAAGCGCCGTTTCATGGCTCGCAGCGCTGCACCCGCCGCACCAGATAATCGAAATTGACCGCGAATTGCTCGGGCCGGCCAATGTCGGCCTTGAGTTTCTCGATGTCGGCGCGCGGGAACTCCAGCGCCGGATCGCCGGCCGCCTCGGCGATCATCTGCACTTTCGCGGCATTTTCTAGCATGATCGCGGTGACGACCGCCTCGGCGGTGCTGGCGCCAACCGCGGCGATGCCGTGGTTCTTGAGCAGTACGGCGCGGTGCGGGCCAAGCGCCTTGGCGACCCCTGCGCCCATCGCCTGCGTGCGAATGAGGTTGATGGTGTCGGTGTAGAGGCCGAGCGCCTCGTGGAACAACGCGCCCGGCTGGCTGTAACAGCGCATCGGCCGGCCGGTCGCCGACAGCGCGACGCAATACGGCGGATGCGTGTGCACCACGCATTGCACGTCAACGCGCTGCTTGAAGATTTCCGAGTGGATGTAGACCTCGCTGTGGCGGCGTACCGTGCCGGCGACGACGTTACCGTCGAGATCGATAGTGAGGATGTTGTCGGGCGTGATCTCGTCGAGGCCCAGGCTGTGAGCTTTCATGAAGAAGCGCGAAGGATCGTCCGGCAGCCGAAACGAGATATGGCCGCGCGTGAAATCATCCTGGCCTTCTGCGACCAGGACTTTGCCGGCCCATATCATCTGCTGTTTTATTTCGTCATGACCCATAGCGAGTTTTTCTATTTTGGCTAATCGTCCGACGCATAGGGCTTCGGCAGGGCCGTGTGTGGCAGCCCCGGATGCGGACGGCCGAAGTCGGGCGAGGCTGAATCCTGGCCGATATCGACGATGCCCTGGCGGATGGCGCGGGTGCGCGCGAAGTGCTCGAACAATTTGTCGCCTTCGCCGTTGCGGATCGCCTTGGTGAGCAGCGAAATGTCCTCGTTGAAGCGGCCAAGCATTTCGAGCACGGCGTCCTTGTTGGCTAGGAACACGTCGCGCCACATGGTCGGGTCGGAGGCCGCGATGCGGGTGAAGTCGCGGAAGCCGCCGGCGGAAAACTTCAGCACTTCCGAGCGCGTCACGTTCTGCAATTCGTCGGCGGTGCCGACGATGGTGTAGGCGATCAGATGCGGCAGATGGCTGGTGATGGCCAGCACCAGGTCGTGATGATCGGCATCCATGCACTCTACTTGAGCGCCGAGCAGGCACCAGAACGCAGCGAGCTTGTCGACCGCTGTTTGCTCGACGCCGCCGGGCGGCGTCAGAATGCACCAGCGATTGACGAACAATTCGGCAAAGCCCGCGTCGGGCCCGGAATATTCGGTGCCGGCCACCGGATGCGCCGGCACGAAATGAACGCCCTTGGGAATGTGTGGGCCCATGTCGCGCACGATGGCGCCCTTCACCGAGCCGACGTCGGACACGGTCGCGTTCGCCGCCAGATGCGGACCGATCTCCTTGGCGACGGCGCCGCAGGCGCCGACTGGGATGCACAGGATGACGAGATCGGCGCCCGCGACCGCGGCGGCATTGGTTTCCACCACCTGGTCGGCGAGTCCGAGCTTGGCCACGCGCTTGCGCGTGGCGGGCGAACGCGCGGTGGCGACGATCGAGCCGACGGCGCCCTGCGCGCGCGCCGCCCGCGCGATCGAGGAGCCGATCAACCCGACGCCGATGAGGGCGAGGCGGTTGTATAAAGTCTTTGAGTGCGGGTTCACGCAAACCTCGCCGCGCGTACTACGCGCTCCCTCGCCCCTTGTGGGGGAGGGTTGGGGAGGGGGGTAAGCTGCATGCACGGCGCCAGCGGCATACCCCCCTCCCGGCGCGCTTTGCGCGCCGACCTCCCCCACAAGGGGGGAGGTGAACGGAGTTCGTTGCGTTGCCTTTGCATGATTATTGGCCGAGAAATTCCTCGAGCGCCTTCACCACCAGCCGGTTGGCTTCCTCGGTGCCGACGCTCATGCGCAGCGCGTGCGGCAGCTTGTAGGCGCCGACGTGGCGTAGCACCAGGCCGCGCTTCATGAGGAAGGCATTTGCCGCTTCGGCCGTCTTCTCGTCGGAAAAATGGATGAGCACGAAATTCGTCGCGCTCGGCGTCACGTCGAGGCCGAGCTTGCCGATCTCCTCGGTGAGCCAGGCGAGCCACTTGGTATTGTGCTCGCGCGCGCGCTCGATATGCGCGCTGTCGCGGATGGCGGCGGTACCGGCCGCGATCGCCGGCCCGTTGACGTTGAACGGTCCGCGGATGCGGTTGATTGCGTCGACCACCGGCGCCGGCCCATACATCCAGCCAAGCCGCAGGCTCGCCAACCCGTAGATCTTCGAGAAGGTCCGCGTCATCACCACGTTGTCGGTGGTGGCGACCAGCTCGATGCCCGATTCGTAATCGTTGCGCCGGACATATTCGGCATAGGCCGCGTCCAGCACCAAGAGCACGTTCCCCGGCAGCGCGCGCTGCAATCGCTTGACCTCATCGAACGGAACATAAGTTCCGGTCGGATTATTCGGGTTGGCCAGGAACACGATTCTGGTCTTCGGTGTCGCGCATTTGAGGATCGCGTCGACGTCGGCGGTGAAATTCGTCTCCGGTGCGGCAATTGGCTTGGCGCCGGTGCCGAGTGTCGCGATCGGATAGACCAGAAAACCGTGCGTGGTGTGGATCGCCTCGTCGCCGTCGGCAAGGTAAGCGCGCGCCAGCAGATTGAGCAGATCGTCGGAGCCGGCGCCGCAGACGATGCGGTCCGGGTCGAGGCCGAATGCCTCGCCGATTGCCTCGCGCAATTCGGAAGCCGAGCCGTCCGGATAATCTTGCAGGTGATCGCCGGCCGCGCGATAGGCCGCAACGGCGTTCGGGCTCGCCCCCAACGGCGTCTCGTTGGAGGACAGCTTGTGCACCTTGTCGACGCCGGGCGCCGTGCTCTTGCCCGGAATATAGGGGGCGATATGGAGCACGCCGGGGCGCGGTTGCGGTCGGGTCACGGTCATCGGCAGTTCCAGACGGTCAGGTCTTCTCGGCGGCAACCGTATAGCGGGTTGCGTGGCTCCCGACGAGGGCCGCCGAACGCACCGTAGCGCCGGCCTTGACCAGCGCCGCGCAGATGGTGTCGAGGCTCATGCCCTGAGGCAGCGTCACAAGGAGGGCGGCGCCGTCGAAGGCGCGGTCGGGCACCGCGATGAAGTCCGCCAGCATCGAAAGCGCCTCGGCCGGCGTGGCGCCCCAGCCCGACACGCGCACGCTCCACACCGCCGCTTCCGTCGCCATGGCGTCGGCGGCAACGCGCGAAAGCACGAATACCGGCATGGCGGCTGGGTGATTGGCGCGCTCGACGAAGGGCAGGCGGGCGATGATCTTGGGCGCGGAGTCGAATTCGAGCGCGCTCCACCAGGCGCCGGCGCCGGGCACCGGCAATGCCGGCACCAGGCCGAGATCGCCTTTTGAGGTGGAGACGGCCGCCACCACCGCGGCGGCGCCCATGTGCGCGACGAACGGCACGGTGAAGCCGAAATGGAAGCGGGCGGAATCGCGCATCAAGGCGTCGCCCGCCGACAGGTCGGCATGCACGGAAAATGGCGCTTGGACATAGGTGAAGGTTGAAATGATGACGCGCCAGATGCTCTCGACGGTATCGAGCGGCAGGATGCCTTTGTGCCGCTTGACCAGCTCGCGCATCATCTCGGCCTCGCGCGCCGGTCGAAACGCCGAGCCAGTTTCCGTGCTGCGCTTGGCCGCGATCAGCCGGTCGATGATCTCGCTGCGCTCGATCAGGAGCTGGTGCATCGCCTCGTCGATACGGTCGATCTCCTTGCGCAGATCGGTGAGCGAGGGCGTTTCCGGGCGTTTAGCCATGTCGGCATTGATAGGAGGGCCGGGGCTTGAAATCAAAGAAAACATTGACAGTGTGGTAACGTGTACCTAAACGGCCCGCGGTCCCGGATACGGCTTTTCCGGGCATGCAAGCGCGCCGGGAGCGCAAAAGCTAAATGGTCGAGGCCAATCTGAGCAGCCCGCGCAGCAGGACCGGCGCGCCGCGTGAAGCCGACAATCCGCGCGAATCGCTCGTCGCCCGTTTCGGGGCTGACCAGCCGCTCGCGCTCGACGCCGGCGTCGCGCTCAGCCCGTTTCAGATCGCCTACAAGACCTACGGCACGCTCAATGCCGAACGCAGCAATGCGGTGCTGGTCTGCCACGCGCTCACCGGCGACCAGCACGTGGCGAGCGTGCACCCGGTCACCGCCAAGCCGGGCTGGTGGGAAACCATGGTCGGTCACGGCAAGCCGATCGACACGACACACTATTTCGTGATCTGCCCGAATGTGGTTGGCGCCTGCATGGGCACCACCGGCCCGTCCTCGACCAATCCTGCGACCGGCAAGCCTTGGGGTCTGGAATTTCCCGTCATCACCATTCCCGACATGGTGCGGGCGCAGGCCATGCTGCTCGATCATCTCGGCATCGAGTCATTGTTCTCCGTGGCCGGCGGCTCGATGGGCGGCATGCAGGTACTGCAATGGGCCGCTTCCTATCCGGATCGCGTATTCTCCGCGCTGCCGATCGCCTGCTCCACCCGCCATTCGGCGCAGAACATCGCCTTCCACGAGGTCGGCCGCCAGGCGATCATGGCCGATCCGGATTGGCGCGGCGGCCGCTACCATCTGGAAGGTACTAATCCGCGCCGCGGCCTCGCGGTCGCGCGCATGGGCGCGCATATCACCTATCTGTCCGACGTCGCCTTGCACCGGAAATTTGGCCGCAAGTTCCAGGACCGCGAAAATCCGACCTTCTCGTTCGACGCGGATTTCGAGGTCGAATCCTATTTGCGCCACCAGGGCTCTTCCTTCGTCGAGCGCTTCGACGCCAATTCCTATCTTTATCTCACGCGCGCGATGGACTATTTCGACCTGGCGGCCGACTATGATGGCTTGGTGGCGAACGCCTTCAAGGGCACGCCGACGCGCTACTGCGTGATCTCATTTACCTCCGACTGGCTGTTCCCGACCGTGGAATCGCGCGCCATCGTGCACGCGCTCAACGCCGGTAGCGCGCGCGTCTCTTTCGCCGAGATCGTCACCGACAAGGGCCACGACGCGTTCCTGCTCGAAGAGCCTGAACTGTTCGACATCGTGCGCGGCTTTCTCGACGGCGCCGGCAAGGCGCGCGGCCTGGTGGCCAGGGCCGAAGGGAAATGAGCATGCTCAAGCGCGCCGATCCCAACCTGACGGTCGCCAATATCGCGCGCACGCCGGGCGGCGCCCGCGTCGACCTGGTGCTGGTCGCCGACATGGTCGAGCGTGGCGCCAAGGTGCTCGACGTCGGCTGCGGCGACGGCGAATTGCTGCGGCTCTTGAGCGAGAGCCGCGGCGTGGATGGCCGCGGCATCGAGCTGTCGCGCGAGGGCGTCAACGAAGGTGTGGCCAAGGGACTGGCCGTGATCCAGGGTGACGCCGACACCGATCTCGCCGACTATCCCGATGACGCCTTCGACTACGTAATCCTGTCGCAAACGCTGCAGGCGACCCGCCATCCGCGCGTGGTGCTCGAGCACATGCTGCGCATCGGCCGCCGTGCCATCGTGTCGTTTCCGAACTTCGGCCATTGGCGGGTGCGACTGCAATTGCTGCTGCACGGGCAGATGCCGCGCACCGATATCCTGCCGCAAAGCTGGTACGACACGCCCAACATCCACCATTGCACCATCAAGGACTTCGTCCAGCTTTGCGCCGAGATCGGGGTGAAGATGGAGAAGGCGGTGGCGTTCAACGCCTGGGGCTCGCCATTGCGGCTCAATGCGCCCTGGTGGTTCTGGAACTTGTTCGGGGAACAGGCGGTTTTTCTGCTCAGCCGCGAGGCCTGACGCGCTGGCCTTGGCGGCTCAGCGGGGCTGCCGCATTATTGCACTGCAACTTAACTTTGCTGCAACTGCACAACAACTTGTTACTACAGTAATTACGACATAATTTACTGTGTATTTTAAGTACTATAAAGTATTCTCCGCGTAACGGCACTATTAGGCCCCTCGCTCATATGCATTTACACGGCATATCCCCATGCATTACATAAAATGACCTTTCATTCATCACGAAACGGCCACGCTCTGACGGCCTTTAGGCTTCGTCACGCGCCTCTGATTCTATCCGGGTTGGCGGCGTTGCTAGTATGAAACGGGGACTAAACCTGATGAGACTTACGAAAAAACGGGCGACCCTATTGTTGTGTTCGGTGGCGGTGGCGGCGCTCGCCGGGTCCGCCATCGCAAGACCCATGCATCGCCATCATGCCGCGGGCATGGCGGGCCCAGCCATGGCAATCGGCGCCGGCTGGGACCTGCGCAAATTGTTTGTCGCGCCACAGGCGCCGCGCGCTAAAACCGTCCGCCGCCAAAGCCGCAGCCGGCATAGTCTGGCGCAGGCACGAGCCGCGGCGCAGTCGCATTCGAACTCGGCCTATGGCGGCTTCACCAATAGTTCGCTGGTGGCCGAAGCGCGCAAATATATCGGCACCAATCCGACCGGGCGCGGCAGCCTGTGGTGCGGCGCCTTCATGGACATGGTGCTCAAGCGCACCGGTCATCCCGGTGGCGGCAATTTGGCGCGCGGTTATTCGCACTACGGTCACCGCATATCCGGCCCGCAGGTCGGCGCCATCGCGGTGATGGGCCGCCATGGCGGCGGCCATGTCGGCGTGGTCAGCGGCATCGACGCCAACGGTAATCCGATCATCGTATCGGGCAACCACAATCACACGGTCGCGGAATCGGTCTATCCGCGCTCGCGCATCTCGGCCTATGTGATGCCCGGCGGCTGACGCAAATAAGACTTGAGAAAGCTTGCGCCCCGCCCGCAAAGCGGGGCGCATTTTTTTAGCCACGATGCGATTGGCCGGCCACAAAGTGCCGGGGGTTTGTCACGTCTCCGCGAGTCGGTCGCCGACGGCGACGTCGCCGGCTGCCACCACCTCGGCATAGATGCCGCAGTCGGCATGGCCGAAGCTCTGCATGAGCGTGCGCGGGATGCTCAAATCGCGGATGCCAGTGTCGGGATCGACTTCGGTGGCGGCGCAGCGCACGATGCGTTTGACGACTTTGACTCGCGCGCCGCCCAAGCCGAGCTCGCGGCCGATAAGATCGAACTCGTGCCAGGCCGGCCAGCCTTTTACATAGATATTGCCGCGGAAGCGCAGCGGATCGACTGGCGCGCCTGCGGCGTTTTCTACCGCTGCCACCGAGGCGAGGTTGATGATCGACACCACCTTCTTGGCCACGTCGGAGAAGCTGTGGCCTTCCCCGCACAGCACCTTGGGGGGCCCGCGTAATTCGTCGGCGCAATAGCTTGCAAAAAACTGCTCGATCGCCGTGCGCCCTTCTGCCGTGCGCAGGTCGCCGCGCGCGGCCTCGCACCCTTGCCAATGGATCACCAAGGCATGGTTTGCCTCGTCGTATTCGGTGCGCAGCGCCGCCAAGCGCTCGTTGCGCATCAACATCAAAAAGCGCTGCTTGGGGAAATAGGCGGGCGCGGCCGGATCGAAGCCGCAAGGCCCGTTCTCGATGGCATAGAGCCGGTCGGCCGGCACCGTTTCACCGATGCCGAGGTAGGTGCGCGTCAAGGCCTGCGGCGAAAGGCCTTTGACCGGGTAGCGGTAGAGGCTTTTGACGGCGGGCTGTTCGGCCATGGGCGTCCGGGCGGGCAGGTTAGGGCCCAAAAAGCTGACCTATATCAAGCGGCCGGGCTCTTCAAACTGCCATAAGGAACCCCAATATATTCTTCGGGACGGGCCGCCTCCGGGGGCCCGTCATTAATACCGGTGCCAAAATGGGCCGAGGGAGTTGACGCATGAATTTCGAGAAATTCACCGACCGCGCCCGCGGTTTCGTACAATCGGCGCAGGGCTTGGCCCTACGTGAGGGGCACCAGCAATTCGCCCCCGATCATCTGCTGAAAGTGCTGCTCGACGACCCGGAAGGGTTGGCGGCCGGCCTGATCGACCGCTCCGGCGGCAATTCCCGCCAGGCTCTGCAGGCGGTGGAGGCGGCGCTCGCCAAACGGCCCAAGGTATCCGGCGGCGGCGCCGGCCAGATCTACCTCGATCCGGCGCTGGCGCGCCTGTTCGACGTTGCCGAGAAGGCCGGCGAGAAGGCGGGCGACAGTTTTGTCACCGTCGAGCGGCTGCTGCTGGCGCTGGCGCTCGAGAAGGACAGCGAGGCCGGCAAGATCCTAAAAAGCGCCGGCGTCACGCCGCAGAATCTCAACGCCGCCATCGAGGCCCTGCGCAAGGGCCGCACCGCGGATTCGGCTTCCGCCGAGAACGCCTATGACGCGCTGAAGAAATACGCCCGCGATCTGACGCAGGCCGCGCGCGACGGCAAGATCGATCCGGTGATTGGCCGTGACGAGGAAATCCGCCGCACCGTGCAGGTGCTCTCGCGCCGTACCAAGAACAATCCGGTGCTGATCGGCGAGCCCGGCGTCGGCAAGACCGCCATCGTCGAGGGCCTGGCGCAACGCATTATCAACGGCGACGTGCCGGAAAGTTTGGCTGACAAGAAGCTGCTCGCGCTCGACATGGGCGCGCTGATCGCTGGCGCCAAATATCGTGGCGAGTTCGAGGAGCGCCTCAAGGCCGTCCTCCAAGAGGTCATCGGCGCGGCCGGCGGCATCATCCTGTTCATCGACGAGATGCACACGCTGGTCGGCGCCGGCAAGGCCGATGGCGCCATGGATGCCTCCAACCTGTTGAAGCCCGCGCTGGCGCGCGGCGAGTTGCACTGCATCGGCGCCACCACGCTGGACGAATACAAGAAGCACGTCGAGAAGGATGCCGCGCTCGCGCGCCGTTTCCAGCCGGTCTACGTGTCCGAGCCGAGCGTCGAAGACACCATCTCGATCCTGCGCGGCCTCAAGGACAAATACGAACAGCATCACGGCGTGCGCATCGCCGATTCGGCGATCGTGGCCGCCGCCACGCTGTCCAACCGCTACATCACCGACCGCTTCCTGCCGGACAAGGCGATCGACCTGATCGACGAGGCGGCGGCGCGGCTGAAGATGCAGGTCGATTCCAAGCCGGAAGAGCTCGACACCATCGACCGCGAGGTCGTGCGGTTGAAGATCGAACAGGAGGCGCTGAAGAAGGAAAGCGATCCCGGCTCGAAGGATCGCCTCAAGCGCCTGGAAACCGAATTGAAGGCGCTGGAAAAGCAGTCGGCCGATCTCACCGGCCGCTGGAAGGCGGAAAAGGAAAAACTGTCGGAAGCGCAGAAGCTCAAGACCGAGCTCGATGGCTTGCGTGCCGAACTCGCCAATGCGCAGCGCAAGGGCGAATACCAGCGCGCCGGCGAATTGGCCTATGGCCGCATCCCCGAACTGGAAAAGAAGCTCAAGGGTATCGAGGCGGTCGAAGCGAGCCGCGGCGCCATGGTCGAGGAGACCGTGACCGCCGATCACGTGGCACAGGTGGTTTCGCGCTGGACCGGCGTACCGGTCGACAAGATGCTGGAAGGCGAGAAGGAAAAGCTGCTGCGCATGGAGGACGAGCTTTCCAAGCGCGTCGTCGGCCAGAAGGAAGCGGTGCAAGCGGTCTCGACCGCGGTGCGGCGCGCGCGCGCGGGGCTGCAGGATCCGCACCGGCCGATCGGCTCGTTCATGTTCTTAGGGCCCACCGGCGTCGGCAAGACCGAGCTCACCAAAGCCCTGGCGGCCTATTTGTTCGATGATGAGAACGCGCTCATCCGCATCGACATGTCGGAATACATGGAGAAGTATTCGGTGGCGCGATTGATCGGTGCGCCGCCCGGCTATGTCGGTTATGAGGAAGGCGGCGCGCTCACCGAAGCGGTGCGGCGCCGGCCCTACCAGGTTGTGTTGTTCGACGAGATCGAGAAGGCGCATCCAGACGTATTCAACATCCTGCTACAGGTGCTCGACGACGGTCGTCTGACCGATGGCCAGGGCCATACCGTCGACTTCCGTAACACCCTGATCGTAATGACCTCGAATCTCGGCGGCGAATTCCTGGTCAACCAGCCGGAGGGCGAAGACACCGACGCGGTGCGTGACCAGGTGATGACGGTGGTGCGCTCGGCGTTCCGCCCGGAGTTCCTCAACCGCGTGGACGAAATCATCCTGTTCCACCGGCTGAAGAAGACGGAGATGACCCGCATCGTCGACATCCAGATCGCGCGGCTGCAGAAGCTGTTGGATGATCGCAAGATCACCATCTCGCTCGAGCCAAGCGCGCGCGAGTGGCTGGCCGAGAAGGGATGGGATCCGGCCTACGGCGCGCGGCCGTTGAAGCGGGTGATCCAGAAGTCGGTGCAGGATCCGCTTGCCGAGATGATCCTCGCCGGCCAGGTCAAGGACGGCGAGAAGGTCGCCATCTCCGCCGGCAAGCAGGGCCTCACCTTCAACGGCAAGCTGGCGCAGGCGGCGTAAGCGGGAATGAGCGGAGTTTGGATCAGCGCGTCGCCACGCGCGCGGGCTTGCGCGCCATGATGGCATCGAGGCGTTCGCGCTCCTGCTCGAAGGCGGTCAGAATGGGGCCTTGCAGTTCGCGGCCGCGCGGCAGCTTGATGCGCATGGGATCGACGAAGCGGCCGTTGATGCGGATTTCGAAGTGCAGGTGCGAGCCGGTCGACAGGCCGGTGGAGCCCATGAAGCCGATCACCTGGCCCTGGCGCACGTGCTCGCCTTCATGTACGCCGGTGGCATAGGCGCTCAAGTGACCATAAGCGGTCTCGTAGCCGTTGTGATGGCGCACCAGGATGAATTTGCCGTAACCGCTCTCCCAGCCTTCCTTTTCGACTACACCATTGCCGGCGGCGTAGATCGGCGTGCCGCTCGCCGCCGCCCAATCGACCCCAGTGTGCATCTTGACGTAGCCGAGGATCGGATGCCGGCGCAGCCCGAAGCCGGAGCGCATGATGCCTTCCGCCACCGGCTTGCGTACCAGAAATTTCTTCGCGCTCTTGCCAGTCTCGTCGTAATAGTCGGTGAGCGCGTCGTCCGGGGTCTGGAAGCGATAGAGCTTCTTGGTTTCGCCGCCGAGCGTGAGGGCCGCGAACCGCACGTCGTTTCGGTGGTCGGTGCCTTGCCCCTCTTCCTCGCCGGCGTAGAGCACCTCGAAGGAATCACCCGGCTGCACCTTGCGCTGGAAATCGACGTCGAACGAGTAGATGCGGATCAAATCCTCGATGATCGGGCGCGGCACCTGGTCGCGCAACGCGGTCTCGTAGATGCTGTGATAGAGGTCGACGCCGGTGCCGACGGTCTGTTCGTAGCCGCGCTCGTCGCCCTCGGCCACGTCGTGGTCGACGTTGCTGGCGTCGACCGAGACGTAATTTCCGGTATCGGACAACGCCGCGACGGCATCAATCATTGCGTCTTCGGCGACGATCACGCGCACCGGCTGCAAGCGCTTGGAATTGGGCACCGGCGAGAGCAACACGCGTAGCTTCTGGCCTTCAGTGATGCCACCGACCTGGGCGTAGCGTCCAAGCGCCTTGTTGATGGCTTTGATTTCCTCCGGCATGGCGCCGAGATCCCGAAGTATGCTGCCGACGGTTTCGCCTTTCTTGGCCACGATCACCCGTTCGTTGAAGGGATTGCCGCCGGTCGTCTCTTCGGTAGTCTTCGCCAGCAGCGTGATGTTCTCAGGCACGACGCGCGCTTCGAATCCGGCATAGGGGTCCGCGTTCGACGCGCCTGCATATGCCAGCTTGATGCCGGTGACGTTGGTCGCGGGCGGCACCTGACTAGCGGTTTTCGCGCTCCACTCGGCGGTCTCCTTTACACGCGCCACCACTTCATCTTTCGGCGTGAGCAGCGCAATCCTGAGCTTCAGCATCATCGGCGCGAGATCGCGCATCACGAAGGAAACTTCGGCATCCGGCTGGGCGGTCGGCGGGCTCTCGGCGGTAGCCCCGCCAGGCGCGGATTCGGCGAGCAGGCGCTGCGGATTGAAGGGCGGGATATCGGCGGTGAGATTGGAAGCGGTGAGCGA
>Ga0307428_1000281_pt1 | contig 38403 bp, 31 predicted proteins | sample SalMarWE160240MG_FD_202161 | JGI IMG/M metagenome (GOLD analysis project Ga0307428, IMG submission 202161) | Salt marsh sediment microbial communities from the Plum Island Ecosystem LTER, Massachusetts, United States - WE1603-240 | ecosystem: Environmental > Aquatic > Marine > Intertidal zone >...
GGCATTTCAGAGCCGAGCAGTACCTTTACAGGCCTGCGGACCCCTAGAGCCACACCCCCGTCAAGTAGACATTCTACTTGACAAAGGTATGCCCGTCACCTGTAAAATTCAATGGTAGACCCCGAGGTTTCATGTGTTAGAGTCCAGTGCTGGATTGCAGGGCACGACCCCGTTCGGCAGAACCGGTGAGCAGTGCGGAGTAGCATATGAGAGTCATCTAACCAGGGGCGGACGGATTGTGGGTGAGGTGATCTTGCGTGGATAAAGCGCTGCGGAGGATTCAAGCTCTCGCTGGCAGCCAGCGAGCCGAGGCGATGGAGCCGTTTCTTGAGCGGCTGAACCGAATGTCAGGTGCAAATCGCCTATTCAAGAGGATCGCATACGCTCGAGATGTTCAGCAACTGGACGACTGTCGGGCAGAGATCTTGTATGCGTTGATGTTCGCAGGACTCGCGTTTGACGTTTCCATTGAGCCAGAGGGCGCTGAAGGTCCGGACTTGTCGGTCTGCCGTGATGAGCACTCAGCGGCAGTCGAGGTCACGCGATTCCGGAGAGTGCATGAGGGTCCGCCTACGGCAAGTCCCGCCGACATACCGGAGATCCTCCCGAACTACGGGGATCCGCTCCGCGATGTCCGAAAGGTTCGCGAGAAGGTCACTTCGAAGTTCCGGCAGCTAAGAGAGGGAACTGGCATAGTTGCGATCTGGAACGACGATGGAGATCTCGATGAGTTGGAAGCCTGCCAAGGCGTAGCCGAGATCGCTCACGATGCCGTAACGGGCGTGCTGTCAGTGCCGCCCGACGTGTTCTTGGTCATCTACGCTTCTGAATTGACATACTGTCGTGAGATGCAGCAGGTGTACTGCTTCGGGCTGCGGGCCGAGTGCCCTGGCTATCAGCGGAGATGGGCGCAAGAGCTTGAGTTCTCAAGCGTTCAGCAACTCCTGCAACGGGCCCTGTCCTAGCAGTAGTGCCCCCGGAGTCCCACCAAAGGATCTGCCCAGCTCCCGGGAGGCTCAGCCGAGTAGCCCTTCGCTCTCAAGAGCAGTCACGATCTCTAGCACGTCATCGGTCGCCAAGTAATCCGCAAGGGCGTATCGGCGACCTAGTCCGTTCGGAGACGTCCCTACGAACAGACCTCGGTCCCTGTCCGCTATCCAGAATCGATCATGGAACTTGTCAGAACAGCGGTACTGAAAGCGGCACTCAGGGTGTAAAGCCTGGAGGCGCTGTTCCAGATCAGCTCTCAACTGTGCGTCGTGGTCCTCCGCTGTAATCACCAGAAGCTGGTGAACCTGGCTGACCGCGGGCTCAAGAACCTCAAGGAGTGTATCGACGTAATCACCGGGGCGACGCGCCGGTTTGGGGAGTAGAAACCGATCCACAACAATGAACTCCGACTTCGGAGCCAGTCGCTGCAGCATCTCCTTGAGAACAGCCACCAGCGCAGGCACGTCGGGTGTCCGAGGCAGCAACGCCTCCTCGAGAATCACAGTCTGCCAGAGGGCGCTGAGCCCCTGCTCAATCACAATCCTCCTCACTTCCTGTTCAGCCAATTCCGCTCGTGTGGTGAGGAAAGCCTCAAGTCCCAAAGGAGCGAGAGCAGCCAGCAGATCCTCTTGGTCAAACTGCTCACCTTTAAGAAAGAGAACATCCCCGGCCCCCAAGCGTATCATCGTCACGCTGGTACCTCCGTCTCTACGCAATTGAGGCTGTCTTCACTACCCCAACGGGATGAGCACAAGAAGGCCCCGCTTTCCCAACTCATCTCATGCATCATTCCCACTTCCTTATTCCCACTTCCTTGCTGCCCTTGATCCAGAATGCCAGTCATCTGGGGCTTGCACAAGGCCTAGGCGCCGGCAGCTCTTCGGAGGTTGAGCGCGAGCAGTCGCTCGAGAATGTCATCGTCCGGCAGATCGTGCAGCCAAGCGTAGGCATCGAGCACCGCCTCATCAAGGCGGCGGTGGGCGAGGCCGAGCCAGGTGGGGCGTTGGTTGTAGAGGTTGGTGAGGGTGCGCTTCTTCAGCTCGGCCTCGCTGGCGCCTTCGGGGTTGAGCCAGCGGTCGCGTTTTTCGACAAGGTCCTTCGTGGCCGCGGCGATCGCCTGGACGCACGGATCGTCCGTCGGCTCTTCGCCTGGCGGCCACGGGAAGGCAAACGTCTCGAAGCAGGTCGTCGGGGTGTAGCGGAAGCCGCTTTCTCGCTCACGTACCTGGGTGCCCTGTCTGCGAGCCCACAGCTCATGAACCTTGGAGTGGAGGACGCCGAAGAAATAGTTGTCCTCTCGGGTGAAGACAAGCGTTCCCTGATTACAGAGAATCGCAGAGTCAACCCAGACGAAGACTCGGTGCTTGGAGACACCAGGCGTCGCTACGAACCGAGACAATCCATCAAGTGCTTGTCGCATGCCGGGCCTAGCCTCTGCGTATTGCCACCACTTCTCCGCATATGCGCGTCTTCGATTCTTCGATCGGATTGGATAGACATGCTCTTTCACGTACTCGAACGGTGCATGGTACTGAGAGGCATCTTCGATCGGCATAAACCCAAAATCAATGGTCCACTTCCCCCTTGGACGTTTCGTGAGATCAACTGCGCTGTAAACTGGCCTTACAACGTCTGAATTGGGGCGCCCATTGGGGTTACCCCGCTGAGCCAGCAACTGCATGGCAGTCTCAGCATCCACGTCGAACGGAGCCTTTGCAGATGGCCCCATAAATGAGATTCCCGAGCTTTCTTTCAGTCGGAGCCTCATTGTGAGGTCTGCGTGGGCCGTGAGATCAGCATTGATGTTTTGGACAATTTTGCCGTCGAGTTCGCGTACAGCCCCTTTGCCGCGATCAAAGCCGACCATCGATACGTGCACTGCAGCGCCTTCGAGGATCCATTCGCGATCGGACTGAGCCCAAAAGATGTTGCCGCTCTCGTTAATTCGTTGCAGTACCGTCCGGTTTGCCCCACCACGAATACCCTGCGTGGCAAGGAGCCCCGCACGCTTGAGCGTACCCGCGTCAATCATCACTCGCGCCTTCTCAAACCAGTAACAACAGAGATCGGAGAAACCCGGAAGACGTCCATCGTAAACGGAGAACAGGCTTTCAATGTACTCGTCTCCAAGCTCTCCACGGAGTTTCCCGCCGCCTAGGAATGGCGGATTCCCGATCGCCACGTCCACCTCAGGCCATTCTGGCTCGATAGGATTCCCTTCCTCGTCGAACGCGAGGATGGCATCCATCTCGTGGATGTTGTCCAGCGCCTTGAGGATCGGCTCAGATGGCTGACCAAATCCGTTCTCACGCAACCATTGGATATAGCCGATCCAGATCGTCGCTTGGGCAAGCTCGTGGGCGTACTCGTTGATCTCGATCCCGTACAGCTGTTCAGGTTTGACCGTGGGAAAGAACATAGGGAGGCCCAGGTCGGTCGCGAAACGGATCACGCCCTTTTCCAGGTCGAGCATCTGGCGGAGGGCGACGTAGAGGAAGTTTCCGCTCCCACAGGCTGGATCAAGAACGGTCGTGGCAGCGATCTCGTCGGCGAATCCGTACAGCAGTTTCTCCAGCCGACGTCGGGCCCGTGTCTTCGCTCCACCGGCGCTGTCGGCCTCCTGCCACTTGGCCGCCAACTCCCGAGCGCGTTTCCTCACTTCCTGCCAGCGCCGGCGCAGGGGCCGCATCAGGACTGGTTCAACAATCAGCTGGATATCCTCACGGCTGGTGTAGTGCGCGCCGAGCTGGGCACGCTTGTCCGGATCGAGGCCACGCTCGAACAGCGTCCCAAGGATCGACGGCTCGATGCTCGACCAGTCGAGCCGGGAAACGCGTGCTAGGATCTCAAGGTCGTCGCGGACGAGCGGAAGCGCAACGCTGCTATCAAAGATGCCGCCGTTGAAGTACGGAATCCGGTCGAGTCCGAAGAAACCACCGCCTGCCATGTGACCGAACAGCTGTTCCATCAGCTCTCGACACCGATTGGGATCGTCCTTCGTCTCCTCGATCATCCGCGAGAACAGGTTCTCGGGAAGGAGGCCGATGTCCTCGGCGAACAGGCAGAAGAGGATTCGAATCAGGAAGTGCGCTGCTTTCTCCGGATCGTGGCCGGCATTCCGGAGCGACTCGGCGAGCCTCCCGAACTCGGCCGCCGCCTGCCGGGTGACGCCCTCGGGCGTCTGTTCCGCACGCAGGCGCTCCGGGTGTTCAAACGCGTTGCGGAGTGTCCGCAGGCCGTCCTTCGTCAGGAGATCGTCGAACGTGAGGGTGAACGTGCGCTTGACGGTGTTGGTAAAGTTGGTGTGGATGACGATCGTCTCCATGTCGGAGACGATGAGGAGCGGTGGATTGAGGAGCGCATCTCGGTAGAGCTGGAGTTGCTCATACGCTGCATCGAGGTTCTTGTGCTTGCCCTTGTACTCCCAGGCGAAGCAGCCCTTCTTCCAGACGTCGGCCCACCCGTGGCCACCGGTGCGCTTGTCGACCCCCTTCTCAAACGTGAACGTCGAGCCCTCGGGATCGGCCTTCGCCGGCGTAGGATGATCGAGCATTCGACAGAGATCGTTGAAGTGGGACTGAGCTGCAGAACGTTCTTTGAGCTTGGATCGCCGCCACTTGTCGACGAATTCCTGAGGCGTCATTGTCTTGGCCTTCATGTCTGCACCAGCCTTGCCAGTCCGGTCTCGTTGTACTCACTTGAGCAATGGACATCGCGATTCTCCCGAAACCACTCAACGAGCCTCTTGATCCCCTTCGGCGTAGTCATTTCCAGTTCTCAATCCCCATCTTGAGGCGCCAATTTGGTACCTTACGAGCCGTGGCCGCCTGCCAAAGCGTCTCCTCAAACCCCAATGTCGCGCCGTTGGTGTTTGTCCTTCCTGCCATCTCTCCCTGCTCCTTCGCCACCTACGAATAAAAACAAATCGCCCCGTGGGCACTTAACCCCAGGGCGGAAACTCCGCTTGAAAACCCGTACACAAACGCCGTTTTCACATTCTCGCCAATCCTAGTTGATGCGTGATTTCGTATCAACTACATGATAGTAACGTGATCGGTCCTTCCCGGCAAATGCGGCTGAATGGAGGCTAATTCATAACTCCCAAGGGATTGGAGGTTTTCAAGCCTGCCTGTGGCCTCAAGCTCGCCTCCATATTTCCATCTCAATCAACATCAGTCTAAGAAACGAGAATGAATGGGGGAACAAGCCTACACCGCTTAGTGACGCGCACTCCGACCTTGATCGCGTCCTCGTGGATGACCTCTGACAGGAAAAGGCCGGGATTTCTCCCGGCCTTCAACTCAAAACGCTGGATAAGTCTTGTTCTTACTGGTCTTCGAGCGCCGCCTGCGCCGCGGCAAGACGGGCGATCGGCACACGGTACGGGCTGCAGCTTACGTAGTCGAGGCCTACCTTGTGGCAGAAGTGGATCGAGGATGGCTCGCCACCGTGCTCCCCGCAGATGCCGAGGTGGATCTCGGGACGGGTCTTGCGCCCGAGTTCGCATGCCATCTTCACCAACTTCCCTACCCCGTCCTGGTCGAGGACCTGGAACGGGTCGTGCGCGTAGATCCCTTTGGCCACGTATTCCTTCAGGAACTTGCCGGCGTCATCACGGGAGAAACCGCACCCCATCTGAGTGAGGTCGTTTGTGCCGAAGCTGAAGAACTCGGCCTCTTTAGCGATCTCATCGGCGGTGACTGCGGCCCGCGGGACTTCGATCATCGTCCCGATCTTGTAGGGGATCTCCTTTTTTGTGAGCCCCTTCTCAGCGAGGACCTCCTTTATAACTTTCTCGCTCAGTTCACGCTGTAATGCGAGTTCCTTCACGTTTCCAATAAGTGGAATCATGATCTCCGGGTGCACCTTTACACCGGTGGAAAAGACGTTGCAGGCCGCCTCCATGATTGCTCTCACTTGCATCTCGGAGATCTCAGGATAAGTGATCCCGAGCCGGCAGCCGCGGTGGCCGAGCATCGGGTTAAACTCGTGTAAAGACTCGACCTTCTCTTGTATCCGCTCCACCGAGACCCCCATTACCTGCGCGACCTCGCGCTGCCCCTCCTCGTCGTGAGGGAGGAACTCGTGCAACGGAGGGTCGAGGAAACGGATTGTCACCGGTCTTCCTTCCATCGCCTTGAAGATCCCTTCAAAGTCATCCCGCTGCATGGGAAGAAGCTTGGAAAGGGCCGTGCGTCGTCCGGCCTCATCCTCTGCGAGGATCATCTCACGCACGGCGATGATCCTCTCCCCCTCGAAGAACATGTGCTCCGTTCGGCAGAGGCCGATTCCCTCAGCGCCAAAGCGGACCGCGGTCGCGGCGTCGTGCGGCGTATCGGCATTGGTGCGCACACCCAACCGCCGGATCTCATCGGCCCAGGAAAGGAGGGTTCCGAAGTTACCCGATAGCTCAGGTTCGACCGTGGGAACCACTCCCAGGTAAACTGCGCCGATCGACCCGTTAAGGCTTATCGGCTCGCCCTCCTTCACGGTCTGGCCGTTCACAAGGAATCCCCCCTTGGTGTAGTCGATCGAAAGCTCCCCAGCACCTGCGACACAGCACTTTCCCATCCCCCGGGCGACAACGGCGGCGTGACTCGTCATCCCCCCTCGTGCGGTGAGAATCCCTTGAGCCGCGTTCATCCCCCCGATGTCCTCAGGCGAGGTCTCAATTCGCACAAGGATGACCTTCTTTCCCTCACTTGCGGCTGCCTCTGCCGCCTCCGCGGAGAAGACGACCGCCCCGGTCGCTGCCCCTGGGCTTGCCGGTAACCCCCGTGTGAGTAGCGGCGCCTTCTCTTCTTCTTTCGGGTCGAAGGTGGGGTGAAGGAGTTGCTCGATCTGTTCCGGAGTGACGCGCAAGATTGCTTCTTTTTTGCTGATTGCCCCATCGTTTACCATCTCTACTGCCATGCCGACTGCAGCCGCAGCGGTGCGCTTGCCGGTGCGAGTCTGCAACATATACAGGTTCCCATTCTGGATGGTGAACTCAACGTCCTGCATGTCGCGGTAGTGACCTTCCAGCGTTTCACGGATCTGAAGGAGCTCGTCATACGCCTTGGGCATCACGCCTTTCAGGGTCTCGATCGGTTGGGGAGTGCGGATCCCGGCAACGACATCCTCGCCTTGTGCATTCATTAGGTACTCGCCATAGAAGACGTTCTCTCCGGTCGCCGGGTTGCGGGTGAATGCGACCCCAGTCCCGCACGTCTCGCCCATGTTCCCAAAGACCATGGCCTGTACATTAACTGCCGTGCCAATCAAGCCGTGGATCTGGTTCAGTTCCCGATACTTGATCGCGCGCGGGTTGTTCCACGACTCTAAAACAGCGGTGATCGCTCCCCATAGCTGCTCCTTTGGATTCTGAGGGAACTCGACTCCCAGCCGCTCCTTGATCACAGTCTTGAACGAGGAGACGAGCTCCTTTAAGTCTGAGGCGGCAAGTTCGGTGTCCAGTTTGACCTTCTTCTTCTCCTTGAGGGCGCCCAAAATCTCCTCAAACGGATCGATCTCCATCTCGCTCTGCGGCTTCAATCCCAGGACCACGTCCCCGTACATCTGCACCAGCCGGCGGTAGGAGTCGTAGGCGAAGCGCTCATTTCCTGTCCGCTTCACGATCCCCTTTACTGTCTCGTCGGTCAGGCCGAGGTTTAAGACCGTATCCATCATTCCAGGCATGGAGACGGCGGCGCCGGAGCGGACCGATACGAGGAGCGGCGCTTCGGGATCACCGAACCGCATCCCGGTCGCCTGTTCGAGCCTGTGCAGGTTCTGCTCTACCTCAGAGCTTAATCCGTCTGGGTAAGCCCCGTCGTGCTCCTCATAGTAACGACAGACCTCCGTAGAGAGGGTAAAACCCGGTGGCACCGGGATTCCGAGGCTGGCCATCTCGGCTAGGTTGGCTCCTTTGCCACCGAGGAGCTCCTTCATCGAAGCGTCCCCTTCGCTTTGCCCTTTGTTGAAGAAATAGACGTACTTCACTTTCAAACACCTCCATAGTGTCTAGGACATTGAGTGATTGAGCGAGTGAGAGATTGATCGATTTGACTACTCAATCACCCGATCACTAAATGATTCAATCATTCAATTACTCAATCTCCCGGTCATTCAATCCCTCACCAGATTTCTCATGTTGAAAAGAGCGCCTCGACGAACTGGTCAGCCGAGAACTCATGTAAATCTTCCTTGCTCTCACCCACACCGATGTACATCAGTGGGAGCTTCAACTCCTCCCAGATAGGGAGCACTACGCCTCCTTTTGCCGTCCCATCAACTTTTGTAAGGATGATGCCGGTGAGGTTGATTGCCTCGTGAAAGTGACTGGCTTGGGAGATTCCATTCTGGCCGGTGGTCGCGTCGAGGACAAGGAGACGTTCATCCGATTTGCGGCCGAGCCTCTTCTCGACGGTCCGTTCGACCTTGCGCAGTTCCTCCATCAGGTTGTGCTTGGTCTGTAGTCGTCCGGCGGTGTCGATGAAGAGGAGACCTCCTAAGCGGCGGGTGTGCTCGAGGGCATCGAAGACCACCGCGGACGGGTCGGCGCCGATGCGGTGTTTGACTAAATCTGCTCCGACCCTTTCCGCCCATACACCGAGCTGTTCTATCGCTGCGGCGCGAAAGGTGTCAGCCGCGGCCATGGTGATCGGGAGAGATGGATCGCGATCGTGCAGGTGGGCGGCAAGCTTTGCGATCGTCGTCGTCTTTCCCGATCCGTTCACCCCGGTGACAAGGATGACAGTCGGCTTGCCATCGTTTCTAAGTGCAAGTGACCTCTCGCAACCGGAAAGCCTCTCCTTGATGCCCTTTTTCAGGGTAGAAATAAGCTCCTCGTTACTGGGACAGCTGTGACGGACAAGCTCGGCAAGTTCTTCCACCAACTCCATTGCCACTCTCGCGCCGACATCCCCGGCGATGAGGATCTCCTCGATCTCTACTAGCTCGGCTGCACCGATCTTCCCTCCATGGCCGAGGACTTGACCGATCGACTCGGTGAGCCCGGATCGGGTCCGCTTTAGCCCATTTTTTAACCGGTCGATCCAAGCCATCACATCGCCTCTGGAGCTGACATACCCAGGATCGACAAACTGCGGTGAAAGACGGTCTGTATCGCGGACAGGAGACTGAGGCGGGCCGCCATAAGGCTCTCGTCCTCCCCGATGACGCGGTGCTCAGTGTAGTAAGCGTGGAAGGCGCGAGCAAGCCCCAACGCATAGTCAGTAAGCAGGTGTGGAGCAAACTCGAGTGCTGCTTCTTCCACGACTTCGGGGAAACGGTCGAGGTGCTTGATCAGGTCGAGCTCGGCCTTTGCCTGAAGTGGAGATAGGTCGACCTTCGCCGGATCGATAGTTAAGGCTCCGGCCTTGCGGAAGATAGAGGCGATACGAGTGTGAGCATACTGAATATAGTAAACCGGATTATCGAGTGACTCGGCGCGGGCCAGATCCATGTCAAACTCCAGATGACTCTCCGGCTTACGAGCGACCATGAAGTAGCGGACGACGTCGCGTCCAAGCTCGTTCACAAGCTTACGTAGCAGGATAAATCGACCGGCACGAGTCGACATCCGTGCAATCTGTCCTCCTTCCTTGATGCTCACAAATTGGTGCACCGCATAGTCAAGAAAGTCTTCGGGATAGCCGAGGATTCGCATCGCCGTCTTTACACACGACTGCTCTACCTGGTGATCGGCTCCCTGCACATCGATCACTCGATCGAAGCCACGCTCGTGCTTGTTGACGTGATAGGCGATATCGACCATAAGATACGTTGGCCGTCCATCGCTGCGGATGAGGACGGAGTCCTTCACCCCGCCGTTCTCCTCCGCTTTTAGCCAGACTGCGCCGTCCCTCTCATAGGTACCGTTCTTGGCTTCAAGCTGCTCGAGCGCCGCAGTGACTTTGCCCTTCTGGTGCAGCGTCGCTTCGCTGAACCATTCGTCGAATTCAACGCCGAGCTTCGCGAGATCCTCCTTGATGATCGCAGTCATCCGTCCGACGGCTTCCCTCCGATAGAAGTCTTTCGCTTCGTCAGTGAATGATGGAAATCGTATGTAGGCGGACGTGCCCCTCAGCTGGTCCTCCAGCTGCTGTGCAGCATCCTTCAGGTACTCCCCGCGGTATCCGTCTTCGGGGATGTCGTGTGTTTCTCCATAGAGTTCCCGATGTCTGACCCACAACGACTCCGCGAGCAGGTCAATCTGGTGACCCTCATCGTTGAAGTAGTACTCACGGTGGACGGTGTAGCCGAGCGCCTCGTAGAGCGAGGCGAGGACGTCACCGAGAACCGCCTGACGGCCGTGTCCAACTGTGAGTGGGCCGGTGGGGTTCGAACTGACGAACTCGATTTGCATGCTTGTTGGAACAAGGCGCTTTGAACAGCCGAACCGGTCACCCATCTTAAGTATCCCTCGCAGCGCGGCCTGAATTGTCGATGGATGTAAAAAGAGATTGATGAACCCCGGGCCCGCGATTTCCAGTTTCGAAAAGGCATCTTCTGGTAGTTTTTGCACGAGACGCTCGGCGAGCTCACGCGGAGGAAGTCCGGCCACCCTTGCCCCGACGAGGGCCAGGTTGGTGGAAAAATCACCGAACTCCGGCCGTTCAGAGGGATGGACCTCCATTGCTACTGCGGGCAGCTCGAGCTGCTTCCACGCTGCAATAAGTAGATTCTCAATCAATAATTTTAGCATTATGTCACGATAAGAAGGGAGGAGTTATCTCTCGATGATGAACCGAATCCCGGTTTTGTCCTCCCCTGCGATTTTAAGTTCAATGAAACCGGGAATGACCTTGATCGGCGCCTCACCACTCTTTTCCACCAACCGCCGCGTGATGGCGATCGCCTTCACGGTTTGATTGACCGCCCCTGCGCCGATTGCATGAACCTCCACTACTCCGTTATGTTCCAGGGCACCTGCAATTGCCCCGGCGACCGAGTTGGGATTTGAGCGGGATGCGACCTTCAGAACCTCCATGGCCATCCTCCTATAACGTTCCTTTGCGATGTGCGTCAAACCCCTGCTAATCAAGTATAGCGACGTCCTTTCCCCCTGTCAAAAGATAGCTGCAGTATATAGCAAGCTTCCCCCACCGGGCTCGGGGTGTAGTTCTCCGTATCTTTGTGGTGCGGAGCCAACCCTATCGACTCCAGACTCGCATTATCGTGTTGCAACCTGTAGAACAGGTAAAACGGATGACGCTTCAAGGAACACCGTTGATTGGTTCAGCATCGTCTAATAACGCTCTAAATTTGCGCACTATCTGATATTTCGGTAATCTTTAGGCGTGTAGCTAACGAAGAAAGGACGACTATTTATGGAGCGGATTGAGCGAACCTTCATCGAAGAGGAGATGGAACAGTCCTACATCAATTATGCGATGAGTGTAATTCGTGGTAGGGCAATTCCGGATGTCCGCGACGGGTTGAAACCGGTACAGCGTCGGATCCTTTATGGACTCCATGAACTCGGTCTCACCCCGGGTAAACCGCACAAGAAATCGGCGCGCATCGTCGGTGAGGTGATGGGAAAGTTCCATCCGCACGGAGATACGGCCATCTACGATACGATGGTCAACATGGCACAACCATTCTCCTATCGTTATCCGCTAGTTGATGGACAGGGAAACTTCGGATCGATCGATGGGGATTCATCAGCAGCGATGCGTTACACCGAGGCCAAGCTTTCACCGGTCGCTACCGAATTTCTCGAGGAGCTGGGGGAGAAGACGGTCGATTGGATACCGAACTTCGACGACTCCCTCCAGGAGCCGGTCGTCCTCCCGGCGAAGGTCCCGAACCTGTTGATGAACGGGGCGTGGGGGATCTCTGTCGGGATGACGACCCAAATTCCGCCGCACAACCTGGGCGAACTTATCGATGGAGTCATCGCGTTGATGGACGACCCGCACATCTCGGCGAAGGGCCTCATGGCGCACATCCCCGGCCCGGACTTTCCCACTGGGGGGATAATCATGGGCCGGGACGGAATCGAGGAGATGTACCGCACCGGTCAGGGGAAGATGAGTGTGCGCGGGAAGGCCACGATTGAGGACGATCGGATCATCATCAGCGAGATTCCGTATCAGATAAGGAAGTCGGCAATTGTAGAGGCTATTGCCGACAAGGTTCGCGCCGGCCAGATCGACGGAATCTCCGACCTGCGCGACGAATCCGACCGTGAAGGGATGCGCATCGTCGTCGAGTTGAAGCGTTCGGCTAACTCGAACGTGGTTTTAAATCAAATCTTCAAGTACACCCCGCTCGAACGAACCTTCGCCGCGGTATTCCTCGTCATCATCGACGGGAATCCACGTACGCTCACGCTTAAAGAGATCCTCAACTGTTTCATCGATTTCCGTCGTGAGGTGGTACGCCGGAGAACCGAGCACCGGTTGGACGTTGCCCGCAAGCGGGCCCACATCCTGGACGGGTATCGCATCGCACTCTCGAATATTGAGCGGGTGATCGAGATCATCCGGGCTGCGAAGGATACTAAGACGGCTGCTGCTCATCTCAAGGAGGAGTTCGCCCTCACGGATGAACAGACCGACGCTATCCTGAAGATGCGTCTCTCCCAGTTGACCGCGCTCGAACAGGAGAAGATCGATGCTGAGTATGAAGAGAAATTGCGCGCGATCGCGGAGTACGAACGAATTCTCGGAAGCGAGATCCTGTTGGACGAGACTATCAAGCGCGAACTGCATGAGATCGCCGAGAAGTATGTGAGTGAGCGGCGAACACTGATCACCGATGAGAGTGGGAACGTCGATTTCAACGGCCTTATCCCCGACTATGACCTTATGGTGACGATTACCAACCGCGGATATGTCAACGCCCCGCGGGCGATCGAGTTCCGCAGCCAAGGGCGCGGGGGAAAAGGGGTGATCGGACTGCGGACGAAGGATGATGACTATATTTGCTCGACTTCCCTCGTCAATGCACGCGATGAGCTGCTCGTTTTTTCCGATCAACGGCGGGTCTATCGGACACAGGGGTATAAACTGCCGTCGATGAAGCGCGACGCGGTGGGAAAGAACCTGCGTACTGTGGTCGCCCTCGAACAGGACGAGGTTGTGCGGTCCATTCTTCCCGTTGCCGACTTCAAAGAAGTGGGGGAGCAGCGCTGCCTGATGGCGACCCATAAGGGGATCGTCAACCGGAATCGACTTGTCGATTACTCGAACGTCCATGCAGGTGGAATCATCGCCATGAATGCTGATGAGGATGACCGATTGGTCGATGTTCACGGAACCTCGGGAGATGGTGAGCTCATACTTGCCACGCAAGATGGAAAATCGATCCGCTTCCGCGAGGCGGACGTGCGACTGACTAAGCGCCCATCGCGCGGAGTGATCGGAATACGACTCGAAGAGGGGAACTGCGTGATTGGGATGGCCGCGATGGAGCGGGATATCACCATGGATAAGAAACTGTTGATGGTAACCGAGCGCGGCTATGGAAAGCGTGTCTCCTTGGTCGATTTTCCGCTGCAAGGCCGTGGAGGAAAGGGAGTTCTCGGGATTAAGCTCGACCGCGATTCGGGCCCGCTCGTCTCGATCGGGATCGTCTCTGGTCAGGACGAGATCATCATAATCACCGAGCAGAAGGTGATTCGCATCCTCGCAGGAGCGATCAACACCTACGGCCGCTACGCCCGTGGAGTCCGATTGATCGATCTCGACCCCGATGATCGTATCGTCTCTGTGGTGAGGACGTAGGGGATCGGTGATGGGGTCGATCGAAGCGATACTTAAAAGGATCGAGGCGGGGACCGCGGATCTTATCCCGCGCGAGGAACTGATCTTAAAGCTTGAACGCTCTTTAGAAACAGGAAAACCCTTGAGGGTAAAACTTGGGATTGATCCCTCAGCCCCGCACCTTACGCTCGGTCATTCTATTCCATTACGTAAAATGCGCCTGTTCCAGGATCTTGGACACACAGGTGTGCTGGTGGTGGGGGATTTTACGAGGCGAATCGGCGACCCGTCTGGCTGCTTGTCCGCGCGCGGCTTGATGACACAGGAAGAAATTTGCCAGAACATGGAGACCTACAAGGAGCAAGCATTCAAGATCCTCAACCCGGAGAGGACCGAAGTTCGCTATAACTCGGAGTGGCTCGGGTTGCTCACCTTCGCCGACGTGATTGAACTTGCTTCTAAGTACACCGTCGCCCGGATGCTTGAGCGGGACGACTTTGCCAAGCGGTTCGCTGAGGAGCGGCCGATAAGCGTCCTTGAGTTTCTCTACCCACTTGCCCAGGCATACGACTCAGTGGCGGTCAAAGCTGACATCGAGCTTGGCGGAAACGATCAGCGATTTAACCTATTGATCGGTCGCGATATTCAGCGAGAGTACGGCCAGGAACCGCAGGTGATTATTACCGTTCCGTTGCTGATTGGGACGGACGGAGTGCGCAGCATGAGCCAGAGCGTGGGGAATTACGTGGGTATCGGCGAGCCACCCCGTGAGATGTTCGGGAAGCTGATGGCAATCCCCGACAGGCTAATCCACGATTACTTCTTCTACCTGACCGATGTCCCTTACGAAGAAGTGAGGGATCTTCCTCCGCGCGATGCCAAGCGCCAGCTAGCTGGAGAGATCATCACCATGTACCATGGCAAGGAGGTGGCTGATGCTGCGCGTGAGGAGTTCGACCGGGTGCATATCCGTCGTGAGCGGCCGAGCGAGGTCTCTCAGGTGACGATTGACCGCTCGCTTGTCAAGGAGGGTGGGACGATCTGGGTGATCGACCTGTTGCAGGCCTCGGGCCTGGTCAAGAGCCGCGGTGAAGCAAAGCGGGTGATCTCTCAGGGTGGGGTGAGGATAAATGACGAACGGGTTTCCTCTATCGACCTTGATCTTCCTTTTGATCCCCCTATCTTGATTCAGGTGGGGAAGCGATCCTTTGCCGAGGCTGTGTGAGGAGGAAGTTTTCAGCAGTCAGCCCTCAGCACAATCAATTTCAGCTGTTAGCATTTCAGCCCGTTCGCGGAGCGGTTTGTTCTTGCTGAGTGCTGATCGCTAACGGCTCTTTGTATGTCGCGGTCTTTTTGATAATCTGCCGTGGGCACTTCTCGATCGCCGCATGTGCGGGTAGACACTTCTCCGGGTCGAAGTAAGGGAGGTCCTTCTTCTCGTTCCACGTCACCTCTCCGTTTTGTGAGACCTTGACGCAGATCTTGCAGTGGATGCATCCGTCTGCACACCGCTTTCTCCCGGGGATATCGCGCGCTGCCTGGTAGTTACACCCTAGGTACTGCGGCATATTCGCCGAGACGAGCTCGGGTAGCCCCTGTGGACAGGCATCTACACACAGCCCACAGCCGATGCATGCCTCCCAATCGACGAGGGCGACCCTCCTCTCCGGGTCGATTGAGATTGCTCCGGTTGGACAGACTGCGACGCAGTCCCCGAGCCCGAGACAAGCATAAGGGCACTCCTTGAATCCGGAAGCGATCTGCGAGGCCGCCTTGCAGGTCTCGATTCCGTGGTAGTCGGCGATCGGTTCCGACTGCCCGGTGCAGTGGACGACCGCCTTCTTGCCAATCTTTGCCTCGACCTTAAGCCCCAGATACGTCTCCAGCTTCTTCATCCCTTCTTTGTCCTGGGCGAGGGTCGGACAGGGCGTCTTGACAAACACCTGCTTATCCTTTGCCACTGCCAGAGCGTATGCGAAACAGCCAGGATACCCGCAGGCGCCACAATCGGCCCCGGGTAGGAACTCCTTGATCCCTGCAGCTTCCTCTAGTGACTCATCCTCCTTGGGGAGAGACTTGCTCGTGAGGAAGATAGCGATCCCAGAGATGAAGCCAACGAATGACAGGAGAATAACCGCGCTCAGGGTCTGGATACCCATGTTATACCATCCCTCTGAATGCCAGGAAGGAGAGCCCCAGAAGCATCGCAGTGATGAACGCGATTGGGGTTCCTTGAAACGCCCTGGGTGTGTCCGCTAACTCTAGGCGCTCCCGGATCCCAGACATGATGATCAAAACTAGGGTAAATCCAGCCCCTGCTCCCAGGGCCGCCACGAGCGACTCCCAGAAACTGTAGTGCTGCTGGATGTTGATAAAACTGATTCCTAGTACAGCGCAGTTGGTTGTGATGAGTGGTAGATAGATCCCAAGGGCGTTATACAGGGTGAGGTTGGTGCGTTTGATCGTCATCTCGATGATTTGAACAAGGGAGGCGATCACCAGGATGAAGATTACTGTCTCCATGAACTCTGCTCCATAGGGGACTAGGAGAAGGTGGAAGATCGGCCAAGTTACGCCAGAGGCGACCAGCATTACTAAAAGCACTGCGATTCCCATGCTGGACGCGCTCGAAAGGTTTTTAGAGACCCCAAAGAACGGACACAGCCCCAAGAACTTGACGAGGACCATATTGTTCACCAATGCCATTGCAAAGAAGATCGCGATGAGCTCACTCACACTCGGTCACCCCTACCCATCTAAACAGTGCCAGTAGGACACCGATGACGAAGAACGCGCCCATCGGTAGCATGAAGATCGCTACTGGATTTTCGCCCAAACCAGGGATGGTGAACAGGTGGTGGCCGAATAGGTCAAGGGCGCCGGTACCGAAAAGCTGTCTGATCAACGAGATGAGGAAGATGGCGAGTCCGAACCCAACCCCGATTCCTAGGGCATCCGCGATGGAATCAGATACGCCGTTCTTGCTGGCGAATGCTTCGGCCCGTCCGAGGATGATACAGTTTACTACGATCAACGGGACATAAATCCCTAACGATTTGCTCAACGCGGGAACGAACCCCTGGAGCATCAGATCCACTACGGTCACTAGGGTGGCGATGATGACGATGAACACTGGTATCCTAACGCGATCCGGGATGTAGTTTCGGATCGATGAAATGATGATGTTTGAGGCGAGTAAGACAAAGAGGAACGCACCTGTCATCCCCACCGCGTTATCCAAGGATGTGCTGACCGCCAGGGTTGGACACAACCCCAGCATGAGGATGAATATAGGGTTCGATCGGATGATTCCCTTTGCGAAGTTCTTTTTGAAGGAGTACATTTAATTTCCCTCCACTTCTTTATTCAAATCGTCCATTTTCTTAAGGACAGCCCCCTTCACCGCATTAACCACGGCCGATGAACTGATGGTAGCGCCGGTGATGGCGTCGATTTCCCCGTCGTTACGTGCTAGTGCGACTTGCTCTGCACTTATTCCCTGGAACTGATCGAGGAAGAAAGGCTCCGTGATCTTCGCCCCTAACCCAGGGGTCTCCTGGTGGGAGATGATCTTGATCCCGCGTAGGGTCGCATCCGGCTCCAGCCCGATCAGGATATCGATCGTGCCGCCGTAGCCGGTCGCCGTCGCCATGAACGCGTGTCCGAGCGATTCTCCCCCGGTGAGAGGGGTATACAGGCCGCTTTCCTCATCAAGGGTAAAATCCTCCATCTCCGGGAACAGGGTGGCGAGCATCTCGGTGATCGCTTCCTTATTCGCGATCTTTATCTTATCTTTGGTAATCTCGTTGGTCAGGGTGAGTGCAACGACAGAGATGAACACGATAAGCGTTAAAAAAAGCACCGCGAGGAATTCGTTCTTCTTCTTGGTCATGGCGATGCCTCCTTCTTCACGCCCTTCACATACCCGTACGGCCTTGGTCTCACATAGCGATCGATCAGCGGTGTGAACGCATTCATCAGCAGGATCGAGTAGGCAACCCCTTCGGGCATGCTCCCAAGCTTCCGGATCAACACCACCAGGATTCCAGCGCCTACGGCGAAGATGATCTTCCCTCGGGTTGTGAGCGGACTGGTCACGTAGTCCGTGGCCATGAAGAAAGCACCCAGCATGAGCCCGCCGGCAAGGATGTGGAGGAGGGGATCCAGGCCCATGAGGAAGCTAAGCACGAACACGGTGCCGAGGTAGAACACAGGAATATGCCACTTGATAACGCCGAAAGCAAGGAGAATAGCTCCCCCAATCAGTATCAGCAGTGCAGATGTCTCTCCCGCACTGCCGGCTACATTACCGAGGAACAGAGCTTTGTACAACTCCCCTTTGCTCATAGTTGAGATGAACCCTTCCCCTAACGGGGTGGCAGTGGTAATCCCATCGGCTAGCCAGGAGTTGGTTGGGGCGATGAAGCGGTTCAGCGCACCGGCGAATGAGACGGTGACAAATATCCTTCCTGCTAGCGCAGGGTTGAAGATGTTGTGCCCCAGTCCACCAAATGCTTCTTTAGCGATGGCGATGCAGAATATGGAGCCAACTACCACGATCCACAGCGGCGTGCGTGGCGGCAGCACTAGCACAAACAGGATACCGGTAACGATCGCGCTCCCGTCCAAGTTGAACGGTCGCTTTCGCATCAATTTGGCGATGTACTCGGTGAGCACCGCGGTGATCACTGCGGTAGCAAGCATGAGCAAAACGTAAAGCCCGAAGAAATAGATCGCTCCCACAGTCGGTAACAGAAGCGCTATTACGACGAGGTACATGTCCCTGCTGATTGATGCCCGCCCTCTCAGATGTGGGGCTGGGGACAGGACGAGCGGGGTCGAATTGCCCATTACTTTTCTCCCTGCTTTTGTAGTTCAGTTTTTCCTATCTTGATGTAAGATACAATGGGGATATTGGCCGGGCAGTTATAGACGCAGGCTCCACACTCTACACAGTTTGTGATGTGGTAGTCACTCAGGCTCTCGTAGGCTCCCCTTTTTACGTAGTTCACGTACATCAGTGGCATGAGGTCCATCGGACAGCTCTCAATGCACCGACCACAGCGTATGCAGCTGTGCTCTACGCGGATATCACTCTGCTTCACGAGCACGCAGTTGGTCCCCTTAATGATCGGGGCATCGTAGGAAACTTGAGCGATCCCCATCATCGGGCCTCCGAAGATCATCTCGTCGGCCTCTGGTGGAATCCCCCCGCACAGCTCGATCAACTGGAGGGCCGCCGTACCGAAGCGGACGAGGAGGTTCTTCGGTTCACTCACCAACCCGGTTACCGTCACCACACGTTCCACTAACGGCTTACCGAGAGCCACTGCATCGTACACCGCGGCGAGGGTGGCAACGTTTTGAACGAGGGCCCCTACATCCATGGGAAGTCCCCCTTCGGGAACCTCGACGCCAAGGATGGCCTTGACCAATGTCTTCTCTGCGCCCATGGGGTACTTTGCAGGGACCGCCACGACTTCCACTTCTCCGGGGAGAGAACTCTCGGTTACGGCTTGACGCATCCGCGCGATCGCCTGAGGTTTGTTTTCCTCGATGGCGATGTATGCCCGCTTGACGGAGAGAACCTGCATCATGGTCTTCAAGCCCCTCAGGATGCGATCCGTTTCCTCCAGCATCAGCCGATCATCGGCAGTGATGTACGGTTCGCACTCCGCTCCGTTGACGATGATGCTTTTGATTGACTTCTCCGGAGGAGGCGAAAGCTTCACGTGGGTTGGGAAGGTCGCGCCTCCCATTCCCACGATTCCTGCATCCTTGACCCGGGTGAGGACCTCTTCCTTCGATAGTGCCTCTGGATCAGCTGGAGTAAGCTCGATCCATTCATCCTTCCCATCCGACTCGATGATCACACCGGATACTGGGTGCCCAGTTACCGGGCTCGCCACGGTGGCGAGCTGTTTCACTATGCCCGAGATTGTGGCGTGGATCGGCGCAGAGACGAACCCGCTGGCCTCAGCGATAACTTGTCCTACTTTAACTTTGTCTCCCTTCTTCACGACAGCCTTTGCCGGTGCGCCGATGTGCTGTTGCAAAGGGAGGGTCACTGACTTTGGTAACGGAGCCCGCTCGATTGCATGCCCCGCAGCGAGCTTTTGTGATGGGGGATGCACCCCAGCAGGGCTCTTCAATCCCAATAACTCGAAAACACGCGTGTTCATAAACCACCCTTTTCAAACAGCTGCAAGCTATCTGACCTGTAAAGTAGTTTTGGTTCCTCATAACCGAGGACCAAACCTTCTACCCCATTAAGCGAGTTTACAAGGTCGATCCCTTCGATCGGTCCTAGTACGAACACGGCGGTGGCCAGCGCGTCTGCCTGCATACATGTAGGAGCGATCACACTGGCGCTGGACGAGGCGTGCGAGGAGTAACCTGTCTTCGGGTCCATGATGTGGCCAACGCTGGCCTGTTCATCGAAGTACCTCTCATAATTGCCCGAGGTGGCGAGGCCGCCATCTCTTAAAAGGAAGCGAGTGAGATAGTCCTTGGGATCCTTCGGGTTACGTAGATCGATCGTCCAGGCCTCGTTGTTTGGCTTGCCGCCCAGTACTCCAATATCCCCACCCGCGTCTATCAGGGCATGCACTACCCCAGCATTGCGCAGAGCTTCTAGCCCTTGATCGACGGCATACCCCTTCGCTAGTCCTCCTAAGGTGACCTTGGTTCTGGGAGCTAGGACGATCGAGGGGGGTGGACCTGATGCAAGGGTTACCTTGTCCGATCCAACAACGGTAAGTGTCTGCGATATTCTTTCCTGCTGTTCAGCCGGTTCCAGTTCCCAGAACTGTTTTTCCGCACCCTCCTCATAGTCCCACAGTTCAAGAAGCGTCTCTACAGTGATGTCAAACGCACCCTTGCTGATCTCGTAGTAGTGTTTGGCAGCGTCGATGATCTCGATCAGTTCGGGGGAGGGATCATCCAACCGGCCTTGTTCATTCAGCATGTATGCTTCTGCGTTTTCATCATAGATCGAAGCGATCTCTTCAATCTTCGTCATACGGGCAAAAGCGGCTTCTATTGCGCGTTCTGCTCTTGTTTTCTCTCGATTGTAGACTGTGATAGTGACCCATGTATCCATCATCTCGCGACGATCCTGAAATGGGAGCATTGGGGGGGGGAAGAAGGCGCGGTTGATAGCGAACAGTGCGACTAACGCGACGATAAGCGCCAATGGCAGCAACTTGTGCGCCCGCTGGCGCTTTCCGTTATCTTTGCTCGACGCCACCTATTTCCCCCTTAGAGGTGAACTTATAGCTAGCAACAAATTATAGCGATCGTTGAGATGTTCAACAACGCAGCCAGGTGCAGTCGTTAATCTGAGTATAGCTCCGCTGTAGATGGGATATCGTTGTGAGATTGACAAGGGGAATACTTCCTCCAGGTGGTATATCCCACCAGCGTGAACAAATTTGCGAAAGTTGCGATAGTGCTCACTCTCACTTAGCCGTTCGATGGAGGTGATTAAACCCCATACGAGACGAGCTCCGCTCGTTTCTGGGGGCGCGTACTCTGCCATGATCAGTGTCCCTTTCGGGCGAAGAACCCGTCTTGCCTCGTGCAACATCCGCACGCGTTCACTTTCCGGGTGTTCATGAAGAGCCAGGAGCAGAAGGACGCAATCGAAGAATCCGTCGGTGAAAGGGAGATCAAGCACCGACCCGTGCACGTACGAACGGTGGGCGGACTGCGTCGAGCTGCAGTAGCGATCATCGCCTTAGAGAGGTCGAGGCCGACTGCGTTGATCCCCGCTCTATCGAGGAGTAGACATTGAGCGCCGGTTGCCGAGGCGATGTCGAGTACGTCTTGGCACTTGAGGCGTTGGCAGATCTTGGCTACCTGAGTGTGAACCGGCACAAGTAGAGGATCGATCAGCCGCGTGTATACGTGTATATTCGAGTAGTAAGCTGTCCATACGTACTTACTTCACCCATCTTCAAAGGCGATCTTCGGCGAATGCAAAAGAGAATACAAGAGATACTTCTTCCAAATTGGGGGCACAAAAGCTTGATGGCCGCGGAGCATTACTGAGAGGAACGCTGCCCTAATATACAAAATGGTCAGGAACTCAGGCATCAAAGTCAAACAGTGTAGTAACTAGCTTTTGGACGGCGGGAAGAGACTCTTAAGTAAGAATTGCTGCAAGTCGTCTAGCTTCTCCAGTGCCGAGGCAATGCGAATGCGGTGCTGGATTGGGAAGGGATCTGGGTGCTTACCGACGATCTTGGTCAGGTCAATTGTGGGGGCTGGATCGTTTTTTCGTTCCTCCTCTTTCAAGGATACGTAGTTCAACGCCTTCCTTGCTTTGAAGATCTCGGCGATTCCCTCCTCGGTAATATTGACCGCCTCGGCGAGCTCGCTCAAGCTCGGCAACTGTCCGGTTTTCTGTAACAGCCGCTCTTCGGCCGTTTCCATCTGCCGGTTTAAGTCCTGTAACCAGCGCGGAAACTCCAAGGGTTTGAGCCGGTCACGGATGTGCTGGCGGATCTCCCCCTTGATTAGGTTTTTGGCATAGTTGTGAAAGCTCTTTCCGTGGGAGAGGTCGAAATTGTAAACGGCGTTTAATAGACCAAGGTAGCCAGCATGAAACAACTCTTCTTGGGGAAACCCGCTTTGTGGAAAAGATTCCTCAACTACCTCGTCCATCAAGTGTGTGGTCCGTCGGAGGATGTGCTCGCGAATCGCGTCCGTCTCGGTACTAGTGGTGGAGAGAAGGCTCAACAGCTCTTCCAGATCAAGCTTGGAGAACCTTTCCTCCGCCGTGCTCATTGAACTCTAGAACGCTAATTCGAAACCGAAGGAGACCTCGATGACCCCCCCGACATCGAAGGCTGCGGTGGTATACAGGGTGACGCCACAGAATGTCACCCCTGCTTGGAGGCACTGACTGGAAAAGCCCGATCCATCAAAGACGGTCAAACTGGTGAACGTGACAGGATCGATCTCGGCCTCGATCGCCAGACGCTGGCGCTCGAAGAGGAAGGTGCCGTCGAAATCGGTCTCCGAAGTGATGTCCACGCCGAATAGCTCAAACGAGACGGCGAATCCCTGGCCGGAAAAGACGATCGGGAGCACCGAGGGGGACGTGGGCGCTGCGAAGCTCGTCCAGGAGGTGAACTGAACCTCACAGATCTCTAAGTTCAGGATGAAATCAAGCCCGCTGATCGCAAAACTCTCGTCAATCGTAATTGCGGTCAGGAAGGCGAGGCTTGGCTCCTCAAATCGGTAGCCGAATTCGAAGACCTCCTTGGCAAATCCGTTCCAATCAAGCCACGTGCTGCTGCTGGAGATGATCCCACAAAAGTCAGCTTCCAGGCGTACGAGCTCCTCCTCGAAGTAGAACCCGGAGACAATGGTTGGCGCAAGGTAAAACAGGTTCTCCAGGTCTATCGGAGATAGACATAGGTTATCGAGATGGTAAAAGAGCTCAAGCAGTTCATACGAGTAGGGAGCTTCCACCCCATCAAGGACATTGACCAAATCCGTCGCTCCAAAGCCGGTAAGCGTGGTGATGGAAAACCCGCTGATCACCCCGCTGCTCAACTCGAGGACAGCACCCATGCTGTAGCTAGGCGACTGGGTACCGATGTCCGCCAAGATGAGATCAAGCCCGACGGTCACCCCCACAATTTCCGCGTCAACGGAAAGCCGGTTCCAACTGAAATAGGGATCAAACAGAACCTCGTCGGCGATGCGCACCGCACCGAGGTCCACAGAGGCACCAAATCCCTGTGCCTGAAACCCACTTAAGTCAAAGACGGTCGCTGACTCAAAGGTGAAGTCGGTCACGCTGATGGACAACGTTAAGTCGGTCTCTATGTTATAGGAGAGGGGAGGAACAGCGGTGTACGACAGCTCAAGCCCTACATCCCCTGAGAACCCTATCCCTTGAGTTTCCTGGCCCAGCATGACCTCTCCAATCAGCAGCATTCCCAGAATGATAGCGACCATGAAGCCTGCATACATCCGTGACATCGTGACCCCCTCCATGTATTACGGATTGGAGTTTAATTAGCACGGGCGGTTTTTTAGAGGAAATCAGGGAAAGGAGAATCGTGGCTTTGTCCGCTGGAAGGGGGACAGGTGTCGGTGGACTAACGCTCACTTTAAGCTTTTTGATCCTTCAGCGCAGGTAACTGAGCCGATCCCGTGAGTCAGGAGGGTTTTGCGGTTGACATTCATTTCCCCTTGTGATAGCGTCGAGTTTAACGGTCGATATGAGGGGGAAAACAATGCGCAAGCAGATCCTTTTCGCCGTCGGTGCTGTTGTAGTAGTGATTGGCATCTTCATCGGTTGGTACCTGTTGACCCAACGGCACGTGGGGCGCCTGATAGCTCAGGGGGAGCGTAGTAACATCATGCTACTCGGTTTGGATAACGTTGAAGGAACGAGTCGGAGCGACACTATGATGGTGTTAAGCGTGGCTGAAGGGAGCGATGTTGCTCTTTTATCGCTGCCACGTGATCTGCGGGTGAGGTTAGAGGACGGCAAGTTTCATAAACTGAACGCTGCCTACTCGATCGGAAAGGCTGAACTCGTCTGCAGGACTGTCTCCGCTCTCCTTGGAATCGAGGTGCCGTTTTACATCACCGTTGACTACGCGGGCTTTGAGCAGTTGATCGATCAATTTGGAGGGGTGACCCTCACCGTGGAGGAGCGGATGGTCTACGACGATGAACGGGCCGATCCTCCTCTGCATATTGATATCCAACCGGGAACACAGACCTTTAACGGGAAGACCGCACTTGACTACATCCGCTATCGCGGTGACAACGGTGACATCGGGCGGATCGCGCGGCAGCAGAAGCTGATCCAAGCTATCCTGGAAAAGGGGTTCCAGCATCAAGACCTCGGTACGATTCGCGACTTGGTAAAGACGGTCCATCCCTATCTGCGCACCGACCTTTCCTTGATCGATTTGTACGATTTGGCCAAGCTCTTGCAAGGGTTGGGATCAAATCAGCTAAAGATGGCGACTGTTCCGGGCATCCCCGTAGTGATCGATGAAATTAGCTATCTGGAACCACAGGTTGTAGAGATGGAGCGGCTCGTCGCCCGGATGATTAAGGGGATTGACCTGCTCACCCCTGATGAGATCAGTGTGGTGGTGTTCAACGGAAACGGGGTTCGTCTAATGGCCAGTAACACCGCTGACTATTTGCGCAAGCGCAGCTTTCAAATCACAGGAATAGCCAACGCAGAGTCCTTCGACTACGAAAAAACGTTCATCGTCGTCTTGACGGAAGAGGCGAAGGCATGGATTCTGTTCGCGGCCCTTCCAAGTGGGGCAACAATCGTCTTTCCGAGTGAGTTCGAGCCGCATTACGCCGTGCTCGAACCGCTGATCCCCGAGGGGACCGATCTGCTTCTGATTGCTGGTGCTGGGTTCGAGGTTGGGGATGGATGAAGAAACCCTTCTACATGCAGCGATCGAGCTGATTGCGGAGAAGAAGGGGCAAAGAACCGTCGTCATTGATTTGCGCGAGGTTTCCATCCCCACTGGTTACTTCGTGATCACAGCGGCGGACAACCCGGTACACGTCAAGGCGATCGTTTCTAACCTGATGGAGAAGTTCCCACAGAAGGCACTCCACCGAGAGGGGGTCTCTGAACGACGCTGGGTCGTTCTCGACTACGGGGAGATCGTGATCCACGTTTTCTTAAGTGAGACACGCGACTTTTACGATATCGAATCCCTGTGGGCCGATCGGATTGTCGAGATGGAAGCGCCTACATCTTGACTCTCGTGGCCCTCTAGCCTTCCTTAGAGAGCCTAAGCGCGTTCTGGAGAAGTTTTTAAGGAAAACATCAAGGTACAAATGAAGAGGCATCTAAAACAAGCCAACCCAGTGCTGTTTCTCGCAAGCTTGGTAGTTGTTGGATTGGCGTGAGTATGATCCGCAGGCCCTACACCCTTAAGCTTTGGTTAAGGAAGGTCAACCCGTCACTGCTTTTAATTTTCTCTGTCGCGGAAAACTCCACTACATGTCCTTTTTCAAAGGTCACTGTACGGGAGGGATCATGGTAAGTCCAAATGGAGGTGACCTTGACGGTCGGCCGAGGTTCCCCAGGGATTAGAATACGTGTAGTAGTAATTTGATCTGGTTCCCCCCATGCCTGGCGGACTTGCTCCTCTGTCATGTTAAGGAGTATGCGTCCTTCTTCTATCACGTGTTCTACTGTTTTTCTGGCCGAGTCTATCAGGAGCATCCCTCCATAGACCACTACAGCACAGAAAAAGGCTGCTAACAATATCCGGCTCAGTGTATCTTCCATAGTGTATCCCCCTTTCTAAAACGTTAACATCCGCCTCAAATCGCGTGCTTGCAGCTTTCCTTCACCAGAGTTAGTTTCCGGTATGCCCGCTTGACCACTCTAACAACTACTGGGGGATCAACGCAACAGGGGTAGCATGAGGGGGCTTTTCTCAATTATTGCGCCCTTTGCCGTACTCTAGACTGGTTCGACTCTTCCGGAAAGAGATAGACTGTATTGCACAGGTTAGGTAACTCCTGGCATCGTCTAGTTACGTGAGTAGGGAGCCTCTTTTATAGGGGATGTCCAAATCATTACTGGATGTGGTATGCTTGAGTACAAGGAGGTGTCGAATGAAAAAAATGGCTCGAGTTTTATCGGCGCTGGTGCTAGCCCTGATGCTAGCAAGTGTGTTGAGCGTCGGACACTCTTATGCTTCGGAGACCGACCGCTTCTATGCCATCGTTTATGACTGTTCGGGAGAACGGGACACTGTTATTGTGGTGTCAAACGTCAGTGATACACACACGTCTTACGCGATTGAGGTGTATGACGCCTGGGGGGAGCTGCTCGCAGCGGAGATTTATAGCCCTGAACCACATGAGTCCGATGTCTACTCCTTGACTTCGATGATCTATGAAGCCGTTTCGGAAGTTGATTGGAGCATGGCATGGGGACTCTGTATCGTCCGCCCTGTGATTTATGCCACTTCCGGGGATCTACTTGCTGTGTCAGTGGAAACGTTCTTGGATGGTGAACTGGTGGGCGTTTATCAGATAGCCCCTTCTCATTACTAAGAAACGACACCAAAACATCTCGCTCGAGCTTTCCGGACGATGTTCTAAGGTGTGTTTGAAAGTTGCCGGAAGTGGGAAACCTGTTTTGCCATTTAATGGCTCCTCGCTGTTGTGAGTGGGTAAAGAGGGTAAGCGAAGAAAGAACCGTCGTAGACAAGCTGCGCCGCTCGTAGAACAGGGATCGTTTTGAGATGTCATTTCGTAGCGTCGGGCTTCATGCCCGACGAACGGAACGTCGCACACGAGGTGCGACGCTACGGGGGGAATCCGTCGCAGTCGGTCTGCGGCGCCACAGAACAAGAAAAGCGGGTCGCGAGGAGCTTGCCGGCCAACTCAATTCCATTTCACGGCAGGGGAACATCCGCTAAAGGTTACCCGCACGAAACAGCGAGGAACCCATTTAATAGGCTATAAGGAGGGGAGGGAGACGGCTCTCGTATCGTCTCCCTCCCCAGGCCAAGGAGGTGTAGGTTGGGCTTTTGTGTAACCACAATATGCTATCGAGTGAAAGGGAGAAAGGCCGTGAGTCGGTTCTTCTGTGGAAGCTGATCCCCGGCGAGACGGCCAATGGGGCCAAATAGCTCAAGGACAGTTGCGCCATAATGATAAGGGACGAAAGTCCTTTTTCAGAATCCGTCCCATTCCTCTTACCTCACTTGCGGGAAAAGTTCAGACTGCCGATGAACGTCTTTAGAGTTTCATGTTGCGATATAATCGGTGCAGAACACGATGATGGAAAAGCGAGGTAAGATTGGTCTTATTGGTTGGATACGGGTCTGGCGTGGTCGGCCGTTACACCTGAAAGGACTCGAACCCCAGGCAGGGACCACACGTGTTGCTTCAATCCGAACGCTTTGCCGGGCAGATCGAACGGTAGGGACAGTAGGTACAGGCAAGGTAGGTAGGATCAGCAGGGAATCGGTTCGCGCGGATCCCGGTTGCGGCAGACTCGATGTCCGAAAGCGCTTTTTGAATCGTCTTTTCGCTCGGCTCATAGCGTCCGATGATGACCTGCGGCGTTAGGAAGCGTAGCTCAAGGCGCACCGGGATGTTCCCAAACAGACGCTCGTAGGCGAGTGCGTAGATCGCTAGCTGGCGGCTCGCTTTAGTCCGTTTGATAGCCTGTTTTTCATCGGTCACCGTGGAGGTCTTGTAGTCGATGATCACTCCGTCACCGTCGATCATATCGATCCGGTCGAAGATGCCAACGATCCTTATGCCACTCTCGTTGAAGGAGAAGTGCCGCTCGACATAGGTAGGAATTACCCCATCTTCACTCGCGTGAGCGTGGAAGTACTCCAATGCTTTTAATCCCTCTTGGAAGCGCAGCTCCTCGTGGTGCCGCGTGAGGAACCCTTCAGTATGCCAGGCCTTGCGGAAGGTCTCCTTTAAATCAGCAACCGCAGTCTTTCTCCCCGCGATGCGATTCAGGTTATAGAGCTTGATCGCTTGGTGGATTGCGTACCCGTAGATCACGGCATGGTGCTGACGGATGGGGACCTTGAGCACATGGATGTAGCGGTACTTCATCGGACAGGTGAGATAGTCATCGATCTTCTGGTGGCTAAGTTCGAGAACGGCCTTTCCCCGTGGCAGGAGAACCAACTCTTCCTCGATCGGCGTGGCAGGTGAGGGCTTCGCCTTCCCGTGGCGGGTGATCGTTGCCAGTGGTGACCCTTTGAGGACCTTGATCTCGGCGGGCGGAAGATCAAGCGCCTCCGAAACGAACAGGCTCGGCTTGCGCGGTCGCTTGCCGCCGTAGTCCTGAGCGCTCGTAAGATACAGGTCTTCCTTGGCGCGGGTCATCCCCACATAGAACAAGCGGCGCTCCTCCTGGAGGTGAAAGTCGGAGGTGGTAAGGAGGTCCTTTACTAGCTCATCGGGCAGCGGAATCGGATCACGGCGGTGTATCGAGGGGAACCGCCCTGCGACCAGGCCAACGAGGAAGACGATGGGAAATTCCAATCCCTTTGCCTGGTGAATAGTTAGAACATTCACCGCATCCTCGTCCCAGTCAGCCTCCCCCATTGGGGGGTTATCCCCGGCCTCGATTAACGCATCGAGGTAGTCGATGAACCAAGGGACGCGGTCATATCTGCAAACCTGCGAGAAGCGCTCGATGATCGAAAACAGCTTGGCCAGATTTTGTGCCCGCAGCGCATCAACGGCCTTATCGGAGTTGGAAAGCTTCTCAATGGTTCCGGTTCGACTGGTCAGATACTCGTAGAGGACCTCTCCTGTCCGCTCCTTCGTCGAAAGTGGAAGCATGGCAGTGACATCATCGAGGAGCTTCGTCATTGCTGTTCTCCCTTCCGCTGACAGGGAGAGGAAGTCGGGACTCTTTTCAGTGATACGGAACACCTCGAATAGGCTCTTGTTGCGGCGCTTGGCGAAGCTTGTGGCCAGTGCAAGGTCTTGTGCATTGACCTGATATTGCGGTGAGCTTGCCAGGTAGTGGAAGGAGAGGTTATCACGCGGGTCGGTAAGAACACGGAGGAATGAAATGGCGGCCTTTATCTCCTCGCGGTCGTAGAGACCACGGCTTCCTGAGAAATGCCATGGAAGGTGAAGTAGGTTCAGGGAGTGTAAGAATGAGTCTGCCTGGGCATTGCTGCGAACGAGGATGGCAAAGTCGCGGTATGCTCGTCCTTCTTCTTTGACCCGCCTTGTGATCTCCTCGGCCACGAAGTCACACTCCTCGCCCAGGGTCTCGAAGTGGTGTTGACGGATCGGTGTCCCTTCCCCGTTCACCGCGTGCAGCCGCTTTATGACCCCTGCACGCTCTTCCAACCGGTCGGGGTTATTGGACTGGATCAACCTGTAGGAGGCATCAAGTATTTCTTGTGTGGAGCGGTAGTTTTCCACAAGAACGATGCGCTTGGCATCCGGGTACTCTTGTTCAAAGTTGAGGATGTTGCTGATTGCCGCGCCGCGAAACTTGTAGATCGATTGGTCGTCGTCGCCACACACCGTGAGGTTTCGGTGCCCGGCGAGAAGTTTTAAGAGCTCGAACTGGGCGTAATTGGTGTCCTGAAACTCGTCGACTAAGATGTAGTGAAACTGTTCTTGGTAGCGCTTAAGGACGAGTGGGTGCTCGCGCAGGAGCTTGAGCGCCAAGGTGATCAGGTCGCCGAAGTCGACAAACCCGTGCTCGGCCAACTGCTGTTGGTAGGCCTCGTAAGTCTTACAGAGCTCAACTTGCTCTGTCAGTTCCTCCTTGAGAAGGCGTTCCTCCTCTGTGTCACCTGGTTCTTCGGCCAGTCGCGCAGCGAGGCCTTCAGTGTAGGTGAGGTACTCCTGTGGGGTGATGTCCTCATCCTTGGCCCGGCTAAGAAGAGTGAGGATTGCACGCAGGTGCTTAACCGGATTTCCCAGCGGCCGGAAGCGGTCAAGCGGTAATTCGAAGAGGTGTTCCTTTAAGAAGATCACCTGCTCGGCCTCGGTGAGGATGCGGTAATCGGGTGCGAGTCCGAGGAGGACGGCGTTCTCACGCAAGAGGCGATCGCAGAATGAGTGGAAGGTCCCGATTCGGGCCTCGATGTAGCCGTAAGGGACGAGGAGGTCGACCCGCTCCTCCATCTCCGCGGCAGCACGCTCGGTGAAGGTGAGGGCGAGGATCTCCGCAGGTTTTGCCTTTTTCTGCGCGATCAACCAGGCAATCCGGCGAGTGATCACGGTCGTTTTTCCGGTTCCCACCCCGGCGATCACCAACAGTGGCCCTTCCCCAAAGGTGACGGCGGCCCGCTGCTGTTCGTTCAGGTCGGAAAGTAGGTTCTCGCTCATTCCGGGTAGAGTATAAGAGCGCTGTTTCCAAGGGACAATGTGGTTTCTGTGCTGGAGAGCTCCGGGGCGAATCAGGGCAACGCGTACAGGCCCCTCTTTTTCAGTGAATTACGTGTTATGTCCTGGAAGCTCCCTCAGCCTGTTGGCAGCACGCTTGGCCTCGAGATCGATGGTGGAATTGTCCCGTCCAAAAATCGTTGTCAAGCCTCGTTTCTCATCGCCTGTGACAAAACGTTCTTCTTGTGGATGCCAAGAATGAAGATCAGGCTTCACGCTGCTATTAAGTGTCAAGTGTAGGCCTGCTACTACATCTCAAGGGCCAAGAGCAATTCGGCGGGATCGAGGGCCTTGATGGATGATTTGCGGAAGTCCTTCGTGTTGCGCGTGATAATCGCCTCAGCTCCGGTCAAGCATCCGGCCTGCTCAAGAACAGCATCCTCGAAATCCTCAATCTTGCTCTGAAGAGCTTTCTCAATCACAGACCGGTTGACCGGAGCAATCTCGAACAGGTCAAGCAGTCCACGGAGGGCTTGGCGTCCTTCGTCGCGGGAAAGCGATTGCGTAAGAAGATAGTCAACAGTCGTCACAGTTGTCGCACAGAGGGAGGCCTCGATCCTGGACTGCTCAACCAAGGCGAAAACTCTGGATGCAGATTCAACGAAGGATCTACGAGCTAACAGGATGTCCAAGACGACGTTGGTATCGACGATTACCCTCAAAGGTACTTCTCCCGAAGGTGCTTCTTGTAGGCCGATTCAGAGACACGGTGACCTTTCAGCACGCCGACGAGTGAGGCCGTGATGGGCGGGAGCTTCTTCTCATCTCGTCTCGGCGAGCCCAGTGAATCGACGAACTCGCTGACCATCTGAGAGACCGACTTGCCGCGGCGGGAGGCCTCCGCCTTGGCCCGTCGTACCAGATCTTCATCCATCCGCAGCGTCAGTTTCGTATTCATGACGTATATAGTAGCATCATTTGTACGTCTTGTCAACCTCGCCCGCGTTAAATCGTTCTCCTTGTGGATGCCAAGAATGAAGATCAGGCTTCACGCTGCTATTAAGTGTCAAGTGTAGGTCTAACCCCAGATATCATGGACACATTAAGTCCACGACGCTTCAGACCTTTGAGTCACCTCAGAATCCGAAGCCCACTGACACAACGTGTGTATCGGTGGAGATGCCTGCAGCCGGAAGTGGACTCCGTAAGAAGCAGTAGTCGATCGCAAGTCCTTCCCACGGGACGATTCCAACACCTAACGACCAAACCGGATGATGGCCTTCAGGTAACGGTTCCAACCGCAGACCACCGCGAAGGGCGAGTTCATTAATAGGTGTCCATTCGATACCCGTCCGAAAGGTTGGAGTAACATTCGGTTCTAGAATCACCTCGCCTATAGTGACCAACATATGATCCAGCCAGTGAGCCGCTACACCCAGTCGATGGACCCAGGGGATGACCACAAGTGGTTCCTGGCCCGTTCCACGCCAGCGAAACCGCGTAGAGCCGACATCTTGGCTGCAATAGCCGATGCTCTGATCCGCAAAGCGCAAGATAACGCCGAAATCCCACCCCAATCCTTGGGCTCGGCCTTCAAGCAGCTGATCGCGGTAGACTTTGGCCGTCAGGCCGATACGAATGACCCCGGTTTGCATCTCCTGTTCAGTGGCCAGCGCCCCAAGGAAAACAGAGCTGTCGTAGTCGAAGAACCCTCCCGTTTCTGTGTTAGGGATACCACCCACATGCGCGTTCAACCATCCAATTCTCCAGTCCAAATGTGGGATTTGTCCTCCAACTCCCACGAACTGAAGGCGGTATCCAATGGCTCTCCCAAAGGGCTCCGTATACATCCCTTCAACTTCAAGGGGAGCTAGCAACAAACCAGCCGGATTCCAATAGACAGCAGTTGGCCCCTCGGCCAGTGCGGTGTAGGCACTACCCAACGCCAATGCTCTAGCGCCGACACCAAAACGGAACTGAGCAGCGGCACTCCACCCGGGAGGAACCTCCTGGGCGAGCAAGATTGTCCCCGTCCAAGAGATAGAAAGGGCAGCAAGGACTACAAGGAATCTGTACGTACAGGGTAAGATCCTTTTAGACATGCCTCAGCTCCTCCATCAACGCGGTGATGACCTTTACTGAAGTTACGTTCTGTTCCGATAATACTCGGATCTACCTTCACAGGACCCAAAGAGAGGCAGGCCCGAGAAGATTCCGGTGCCTGCCTCGTTTTCGCTCTCGTTCTCTAGCGCAAGACAGCGATCTTTCCGATGTCTTGGTTGATCCAGATGCCGTCGATCTTCACTTGCACCTGGTATAGGTAAACGCCGTTGGCGAGGAATTGCCCGGATTGATTATCCGTGTGCCAGTCAAGCTCACTGCCTGGCGCGGTGTCCTCCCAAACAAGGCGTCCGGAGAGATCGTAAATCTGCACGCGGATCTCTTCTACCTGAGTCGCCAGCGTGCCCATCACTTGGAAGCGCGCTGTGTGCACATCCCTTATCGGGTTTGGCGACATCACCACTCGGACCTGGTCCGCAATGGCTTGGGTTTTCCATTGATCCTTCTTTCCCTTCGCCGTCAGTGAAACCGTCTGAGAAATGGTCTCACCTTCAATCGTGACGCTAACCTGTACTGGCTTAGCCGGATCAAGCGAGCCAAGATCCACGCCGTCCAAGTCGAAGTCAAATGTACCTTTCTTCCAGTCAACCTTTGCGTGCTTAAAAACTGTATCACTGTTCTTGTCCGGTTTGTACTCCCAGCTTTCACCTTCCTTGCCCTTTAGTTCTATGTTCCCTCCGTCGATAGTCCAAGGCCCAAACTCTGTGGTCCCTTGCTCGACGCTCACCTCAATAATGTCGCCATTAGTAGGGGAAGGATAGGGCCCGCAGATATACCCGAATCCAAGCTCTCCCTTCACGTGAACCTTGGCACCATCCTCCTTTTTCCCAGAATCGATCGTGACCTCGGTTATCTTAGATGTGAGAACAGTTGCTTGACCGAAGTCATCCCCAATCTGGACGCTGACGTTCACTGGTCTATTGACTCCGCTCAGGTCCAGTCCGTCCATTTCGAAATCAAAGGTTCCTTTGTTCCAATCCAGCTTCATGTGCTTGAGGAAACCGTCACCGTCCTTGGGACGCTTGTACTCCCAGTGTTCGCCTTCCTTGCCCTTTTCCTCCATGTTGATGATGCAAGACCACGACCCTACGGTGACAACGACATCCTCAGAGATGTTCCTAGTTGTGGCCAGCTCGAGCTCGCCTTTCACATGAACCTTGCCATCATTGTCCTCCTTCTTACAGTCGAACTTGGCATGGTCGATGGCAAAAGAAGCCATTTCAATCACTGCTGGCGGTGGGCAGATGTCGCCAATCTCTTCGGTCAGCCAGGGAGTGAATAGGACGTTGGTCAGGAGCACTAAATCGCCGCTGCCCGACCCATTTCCACCAGGTCCGCTGGCGTTGCCCCACCAGTTGTTGATTGCATCGACGATGATAGCGGGATTCCCTTCGGGATTGTCATAGCCCTGCATCCCGACCGCATTGCCTACGATGTTGTTGTAGTTGAGGTAGACATCCACCCAATCCACCGGTCCGTACTCCCAGAGGAGAACTCCCGTGTGGGAGTTGTTGGTGATCCTATTGCACAAGAAAGAAATGCCGTGAAGGTTCTGAGCCAGGACCAGGCCATACTTGCCGCCATCCATGGTGTTGCCCACCACGCTAACATTGTGAAAGACCAGCGGGCCGAGGTCGCTTCCTCCCATGCCGATGGCGCCGGTGGTTCCGTTGCTGAAAGTGTTGTTGCTAATCTCCGCGTTCGTCAAGACGTTGAAATACGCACCGTATGCCAGGTCGTAGAACTCGTTGTTGTCAACTTTGACATACCCCGCATCATAGGCTGTCTCAATGCCGAGATACCTCGTGGCACCATCCCCCTGGAAGATGTTGTCCTTGATGACAATTTGGGAACCCGACACACCGTTCGCCCTCAGCTTTATCAAGTCCTTATCTCCATACAGGCCTTCATCAGCAAGGAGATTGAACCCCTGAACTGTGGCCCCACCAGCCAGCGTCCCGCCTTTGTTCCAACCCAGCATTATGAGTTGTTCCACTTTGGTGGTACCGGTGTACGTCAGGATCGTGGTGTTCTTGTCTTCACCGATCAGGTGGACGGATTTTTGGATGACAAGGTACTCGTCATACGTCCCCGCTGCCACGTTGATGGTGTCGCCTAGGCTGGCTGCATCGATGGCAGCCTGGATTGAGCAGTACCCAGTGCCTGTATTGGCATTTGCGACCGGGTAGGTAGTGCTTCCCCCTGGAAAGGCTGCATCGAGCCATGGACAATAGTCAACATCTCCACTAACTTGATCTGATGGATCTAAATCTCCCCACCAGTTGCAGGTGGCGTCCACTGATATCGTCTCTATGAATGCCTCGCTCACGACTCCCATATCATTGCCATAGATGTTATTGTTGTTTATGTGAACTGTATCTAAGCCATCCTCGTGACCAGCATTGGATGCTTCATCCTTTACCTTTATCAATACACCCACTACGCTGTTCGTTATTTCGTTCCCAGTAACCGTTATGTCTATTGCCGCTGAACTTATGACGATGGCTGCCAGATTATCTGTTCTCCCAATGAAGTCTCCTAGGAACTCGTTGTCCCTTATCTCTACGTGATGAGCTGTATCAGCATCCCAGCCCATCGAAACGCCTTCTTTGTAATCAGCGAATGTGTTGCCGATTACCTTGACATGGTCCATGTCCTCGAGACCGATGCCTATTCGCAGTTCAGAGAAGTCATTGCCTACGAACTCCCAGTGGTGGATGTGCCAGTCACCAGATTGCACACCGTAGTTAACCCCGGTCACCTTGTTGTCCTTGAAGACCCCGGGGTTCTCCACAGTACCGCTTGTAGGCTCACCATCACTGCCTGGAGGTCGGAATTTAAAAGCAGTAGTTTTGGGAATGCCATCTCCGGGTCTTCCAGGACCCTGAATGCTGAATCCCTCAACAGTAATTGGTGACCCCGTTTCAATTGCTGCGCCAGAAGTTATCGAAATAGTAGTAGTATCGCTGCCAGCCCCAATGAGTTTTAAGTTGTCTTTACCAGCAGGAATTGTTACATTCTCGGCATACGTCCCCGCCGCCACGTCAACGACGTCGCCACTATTTGCCGCATCAATAGCGTCTTGAATCCTGTGAGCTGCTTCAGACGAAGTCGTGTACGGAGAGACATTACTTCCTGCTGGGTCCACATAGTGTGTATCTGCCCACACTGACACCGCTCCGAACACCGCAAGCAGGAGTGCCACCAGCGTCAGCGTGGTCAGCGCCAACCTGAACTTCCTTACATTCGTTCTCATTTTACCTTTTCCCTCCTTTGCGGATTTTCATATCCGAATATCTGAGCTTTCCCTCCAATGAACCGCGCGCTCGAATGCGTGCCCCTCCCTTCTTAGAACCTTAAGTAAGTCCTCACCTCCTTGTGAGGAAGAGAGTTGAACAGGTGGTGTGAGGAACGACGACCAGAACAACCAGCGAAAGCAATCACCTGCTACGAATGTTCACGCCTCTGAGTTAGATTATACACCCGGCAATCAAGGGAAAGTCTCCTAACCACGTTCTATCCTTACCGCAACCGACTTGACAGGGGTCTACAGCGGAACTCCTTAACAGCAGGGAAAGTATAGTGTCGGTGGAGAGTCTCCCACGCCTGTCCGATCTGCATGAGTACAAGTAGTCCAAAACAACGGGCAGAACAGAGCATTTGGGACTTCTGAGGGTGCACCACCGCATTTTGTACAGCTGACGGGTAGCCCTCAGCCAAGTAGAATGTCTGCTTGACGGTCATGGCGTGGTCGGGTTTTCGCTTTTGGTGTTTGGTCTGTTGGCAACACGCTTGGCCGTGAGATCGATGGTGGAGTGGTCCCGCCCGTCGATCGTTGTCGAGTCTTGTTTCTCATTGCCTGCGCAAAATCGTTCTCCTTGTGGACGGCAGGAATGGAGATCAGGCTTCATGCTGCTATTAAGTGTCAAGTGTAGGCCTGGCCCTGACAATGCGCTGACAATGCGTTTAACTCCCAGCGCCTTGTTAGCCGTCGCCGCTCGCAACCATCCTCTCGAACGCTCGTTGGAAGCCAGCGGGTAGAACCGGGGCAAAGTCAACATGAACCCCAGGCTTCACCAGAGCGTAGTACTTGTTGAAAAGGGCCGTGACCTCATCGAAGAGGTTGTCAAGATCCTCCCACGTGATGGCTGGGAAGACAGTCGTAGCGCTGCTGTCAGAGACGCTCTGATGGGCAACCACGGTGTTGATGTACTGCTGAACACTTCCATAGTCCTTAAGCACCTTATTGATATCCGTCTGAATCTGCTTCCGGTCGATTGTGCAACCGTCGCGTGAAAAGATCGCGTATAGCTTCCCTAACCACAAATCGTCGACCTCAGGCTGTCCATTGGACCACAGCTGGAGGTAACGCTCATAGGTAAATAACGCATGGTTCTTATCAAGCTTCTCAAGAAGCTTGATAAGCGAGAACGACCCCTTACGCTTGTCCAGAATTCGCCGCAAGCCGATGAGCATTGACTCCGCGTAGTTCTGCTGCATCCAGCGGTGAACGATGCTTGTCCCGTCCTCGATCTGACGATCCTGCAGTTTCTCCACATGGGCCCTGTGAATCACGCGCTTCATGCCCAGGTACATGAGGCTGCTTCTGATTGACTCAAAATCTCGAACCCATCCTGCCAACCCTTCCGACACTTCGATACAACCCCTCATTTGACGACAAAAACAATTCGCGGGTCATGAGCAAATCTGGACTTGTATTCGTCTAGTAAATCCCGCTTATCCGCTCTTATGATTAAGACTATGACAGTACCGAATTCTTCTAGCTGACGGATAATCTGTCCAGACAAACGGTCATATTCCCCTCGGTCAGGGTTCACCTTAGCTTCAATCGCTATTCCGTGTGCTGCCAATATATCTGTAAGTGATGCGCCCTTCTGTTCCGGCGCTTTGATGCCCTTTCCTTCAAGGTATTCTGCAAGTGCCGCAACGTATGTCTCCTCTTGCCTATACCGTTGTTTTGGCATCCAATCTCTAATGACTTTCACAATACCATTTGTGTGCGCTTGCACTTCTTCGGGTGCTTGTTTGGTCATCCATTCGGGCACTGAGCGTAACCGCACCTTTTCCAAACCTTCGGGAGTTAACCACACACTAGCTATCCCGCCACCAGTCTCCCATGTTCCCGCTTTCCGCAGAAATCTTACCCACCCAGCGTCAGAAAGGTGTCCACAAAGAGTTGCAAAATCCTCTTCCTCAAGTTCGGTAGTCTGCTGCATAAGAGCGATGTCTTTAACCCGTGAATTTCGCGAAATAGCTCCCTGTCGGCTTAGGTAGTCAAGCAAGAGCTCTCTCTTAAGCAGGATCTGCTCTGCAGTTAACATCCCACTTCATCTTTCTTGTTTCTTGAGCAATGTATCGCAGGCTTTGCCTATGACGTTGCGACCGCTCCATAGTATAATCAAACGGCGGCGGGCACCAACTCCATTCTTGTATCTTTGAAGGCCATGGACCCTATTTCAGGCTGCTCCTTGAGGAATTATGGTATGCGTCCCCGGAATTCATGTGAGTTGCCAAAACACCAAGAATGAAGGTCTGACCCCTCGATTTCCTGACCCCTCGATTTCCCGGAGGAATCCTAGTCGCCTGAGAAATAAAGGGCCACATGACAGCACTTCCTAGTCATGCAGATGACAGCGCTTCCTGGTCACCTGTACTTGTGTATTATGGTGGTAAACCGCCAGTCAAGGAGAACTCGATGGCCAAAAAAGAAGCGCTGAGAGGC
>Ga0307428_1000283_pt1 | contig 38184 bp, 34 predicted proteins | sample SalMarWE160240MG_FD_202161 | JGI IMG/M metagenome (GOLD analysis project Ga0307428, IMG submission 202161) | Salt marsh sediment microbial communities from the Plum Island Ecosystem LTER, Massachusetts, United States - WE1603-240 | ecosystem: Environmental > Aquatic > Marine > Intertidal zone >...
TATTATCAAGGAAAAAGAAAACAGATTATTAATGAGATAGCAAATAGGATAAAAAAAGCGCAAGTTCCCCCAGGGTGGAATAAGGCGAAGATTGTGCATATTTGTCCGGTAGCTGATGAAGTTGATCAGGAAATATTTAACATTTTTAAAGATAGTTTAGTTGGTTTAACTCCGCAGGGTTTAATGAGAAGGTGGGATAAGAAGGGCCAGGTTTATCCTAAGAAATGGGTACCTATTTTTGAAGTTTCCTCTCAGGTAGATGTATTGATATTTAGTGAAGAAGATATTGCAGCTTTTCCCGAAGTGTTGGAAGAATATAAGTCTTTAGTAAATATAGTAATTCTTACCCGAGGAGCAGAAGGATCGATTTTATATTGGAGAGGTAAAAAATTTATTTTTTCAGCTTTTAAAACTGAAGAAAAAGACCCGACCGGGGCAGGAGATGTTTTTGCAGCTGCTTTTTTAGTAAAATACTATCAGACAGATGATCCTATAGAATCATCGCGTTTTGCTAATTGTGTTGCTTCTTTTGCAGTAGAGGAAAAAGGGACAGCTGGGATATCTGATTTTGACAGACTTATTAAAAGGGCTTCTTTGATGGGAATTGATCTTTAAGTGAAAAAAAGGGAGAAAAAAAAGTAAAATTGTGCTACGAGTATTTAGAATTAAATTTAAAGATATATTATGCCGTATTTTCTCTTGAGGGAAATAATTAAAGAATCTTAAATAAAGATTTGACCCAATAGTTGCTTATAAATTTGATAAGCAATTTTATTTTAGTATCCTTATAAAAAAGAGATGATTAGAAATGAAAGGTCTGATAATTGCTGCAGGAGAAGGAAGTAGATTATCTAACAGGGGTAACTCTAAACCACTCGTTCCCCTTTTAGAATTGCCCCTTATCGAACGAGTAATATTAAATGCTAAGGGAGCAGGTATTAGCGATTTCTACATAGTAACTGGCTATAATGGAGAAAAACTAAGAAACCACCTTGACCAATTTGCCCAGAACAGAGACTTAAAAATAACCCATCTTATAAATAACCAATGGGAAAAAGAAAATGGACTCTCTGTTCTTGCGGCAAAAAAAGAAATAAATGAGAATTTTATTCTATTGATGAGTGACCATATCTTTGATAAATCCATATTGGCAGAATTGCTTCAGGAGAAGATTGTTTATGGAGAAATTATACTGGCAGTAGATTATAACCTTAAGAACAAAATTGTCGATATTGATGATGTTACCAAAGTTTTAGTTGATGATAAAGAAAGAATTTTAAATATTGGAAAGAATATTAAAAAATATAATGCTTATGACACCGGAATATTTCTTTGTTCACCGGTAATATTTGAGGCCTTAGAAGAAAGTTCAGATAATGGTGATACCAGTCTTTCAGCGGGAATAAAAATATTAGCCAAACAGAAAAAGTCAAGAGTCTTTGACATTAAAGGCAAATATTGGATTGATGTAGATGATGAAAACGCATTTAAGAAGGCAGAAAATATCCTTTTAGCTAATTTAAAAAAAGTGTCTGATGGTCCTGTATCCAGATATCTAAACCGTCCAATCTCCATTAGAATTTCAAAATATCTCTTAAAAAAAAGTATTACCCCTAATCAGATTTCTTTATTTTCTTTTATCTTTTCTATAGTGGGTGCTCTTTTTTTCTTTTTTGGGGGATATGCTAATTTGCTAATCGGCGGGATATTAGCACAAATATCCTCTATTATTGATGGTTGCGATGGAGAGATTGCCCGCTTAAAGTTTCAAACATCGGAGTTTGGAGGGTGGTATGATGCGGTCTTAGACCGTTATGCAGACGCATTTCTTCTTTTTGGTTTAACTTATTATGTATATTTTTTAGGAGAAAATTTATTATATCTATTTATAGGATTTTTAGCTATCATTGGTGCTTTTATGAATAGCTATACTGCTGATAAATATGATGGATTAATGAAAAAAAATCTTACTCGCGGAAAACATTACTTTAGAATAGGCCGTGATGTTCGAATAGGTATTATATTTATAGGGACTTTAATAAATCAACCAGCTTTAATTTTGTTTGTCATTGCTTTTTTGATGAATGCAGAAAATATCAGAAGAATATTAATTTTTTATAAAAAAAGTAAAAATTTTTAAAATAAAAGAAGGATTTTTAAAAGTTATGTCGAATAGTTAAAATATGGAATAAAGAATTTTATTGCTATTTTCTCATCTTTAACTAATTAAAACTATTTAATAAAAATTCTTTATTTTAATTTTTAAATAAAATGCAATCGAATGCATAAAGTTAATGTAAAATATAATTTTTTTAGTTTAAGTAAGGCATAAAAATAATAAGGAGATTAGCAAAGAAAATGGAAGTAAAGCTTAAAGATTTAAGTAAAGACTTTGGAAAAGTAAAAGCAGTAAATAGTTTTAGCCTCGAGATAAATGATGGTGAGTTTGTAGCTTTACTTGGACCTTCAGGATGTGGAAAAACCACCACTTTGCTTATGATAGCTGGAATTTATAAACCAACTGCCGGAGATATTTATTTCGGAGATAAGATCGTGAATGAAGTTTTACCCAAAGATAGAAAAATTGGCATGGTCTTTCAAAGTTATGCCCTTTATCCTCATATGACTGCATTTGATAATATAACATTTCCTTTAAAATTACAAAAAACTCCTAAGGAAGAGAGAGAAAAAAGAGCCGAGGAAGTGGCTAAATTAGTTCAAATAGAAGAATTATTAAATAGAAAACCTGCTCAACTTTCAGGAGGGCAACAACAAAGAGTGGCTCTTTGTCGAGCTTTAATTAAGAAGCCAGATATCCTACTTTTAGATGAGCCCCTCTCCAATTTAGATGCTAAGCTTAGAACCTTGATGAGAGCAGAGCTTAAAAGGTTACAGAGAAGATTGGGTATTACCACCATTTTTGTAACTCACGATCAGGTAGAGGCTATGACTATGTCTGATAAAATTGCCTTGTTACAGTTAGGGGAACTTCAACAATACAGTTCATCTGATGAGCTATATAATCGACCAGTGAATCTGTTTGTGGCCGGTTTTATAGGAAGCCCCCCCATGAACTTTATTGATGTTTCTCTGGAACAGGCAGAAGAAAAATTTCTTTTAAAGAATGAAGATATTACTATTGAAATTCCCTCAAAGATTGGTAAGCTTATTCAATCTCGTTCTCAAGATGATGAAATAGTATTGGGTATTAGGCCTGAGGATATAAAAATTGACCACAAAAAAGGGGAAGAAGCGGAAGTTTATGTGGTTGAACCCATGGGAATGCAAGTTTTAGTAACTGTTAAACTTGGGAATTTACAGATTAGGATTCTTACAACTCCCCCATTTACAAAAAAGATGGGCGAAAAGATTAAATTGCACTTTAATGCAAATAAAATCCATCTTTTTGATAAAAATACAGAAAAATCACTGTTGTTAGATTAGTTTTTTACCGTTTGTAAAATTAAAGAAGATCTAGAATGGTAGAGATGTAGGGGTGCGATTTATCGAACCCGAAAGAAAAAATCGTTAGGAGCAATAAGAGCATCCAGACATAGCGAATTTCTGCGAATGGTACTTCATAAAGTTAAGAGGAGGTGATAGAAAGTAAAATCTGTACATTTAATATATTGAGTAAATTTTCAAAAGTTTAAAAGGAGGAAGCAATAATGAAAGCTTCAAAAAGTTTATTAAGTATTATCTTAATAGTATTTCTTGTCATGTCTTTTACGATAATGGGCTTAACTCAGGATTTGGAGATTATTCCTATTAAGGTCCGTGCCTATGCAACACCTCCAATGGAAAACTGGCGTGGCCTTAATTTCTTAGTAGCTGAAAAAGATCTCAATGCTGATTTAGAGGCGATGGGTGATCCCCGTCGTGTAAAAGTAGAAGTTATACAGAACAGAATGGATTGGGGACCGTATGTAACCGAGTTTGTGCTTGCCTACGGTGCTGGTGAGGCGCCCGATATATGGTTAACTGGCCATGAACATATTGGTACTCAATCTGATGCAGGTCGGATTATTCCTTTAGGTGGAATGATAGAAGAGTTCCCCATATTCAACCTTGTCTTTGATAATCTGTGGGTTTGCACTATGTACAAGGGTAAGATCTGGGGTGTTCCTCAGGATGCTGAGGCTCGACCACTATATTGGAATAAATTATTATTAAAACAAGTTGGCTGGTCGAATGAGGAAATTGCGGCATTACCCGGGAAAATCGAAAAAGGCGAATTCACCCTTTATGACATGTTAGAGACAGCCAAGCAAGCTGTGGATAAGGGAGTTGTTAAGCCAGGTAACGGATTCTGGACTCGTCCTAGTAACGGCCCTGACTTTACTGCTTTCTACTACGCCTTTGGTGGAAAGACCATCGATTCTGCGACCGGCAAGATGGTTTTAGATAAGACGGCTGGCTTGAAATATTATAAGTTCTTCTATGACGCTGTTCAAGAATATGGGTCAATGGGCGGTCTTGGTTTAGATTGGGCCGAAGCGTGGCATCCTGGAGTCTCTGGTGGCAAGGTACTATTCTGGGTTGGCGGGACATGGCAATGGGCCGAGTGGGCGGAGCTCTACCTCAAAGACCTCGGTGGTGAGGCATATGCGTGGGAGAACTTTGGCTTTGGTTTGATCCCGGCTGCAGAGAAGGGCGGCAAACCCAATTCCCTTACACATCCACTGGCTTATCTTGTCAGTTCCCAGTGCAAACATCCGGACTTGGCGATAGCTCTGATTGCCAAGGTCACCAACTATGGACCCAATACCCGTCATGCAATCGCCAGCACCCATCTGGGAATCCTTGAAGGTCAGGCAGAATATAAGTTCTACAAGGGATCTCGTTTGCTGAGTGAAGCGCTTTACATGTTGGATTACACCACCTTCCTACCCAATAATCCTAACTGGGGCCCCTATTCCTCAATCACTTACGAAGCTTTGGCAGCGGTGGTAAGTGGTGATTTTACACCCGAAGAGGCAATGGACTTTGTGGTAGAAGGACTTCAACGCGAATTAGGTGATAAGGTAATCATTAAATGAGTAATAATTTCAAACTGGAGAGGGAAACGAGTTCCCTCTCCAGTTTCCCAGACACAAAATCATTTTTTTCTAAATTAAAGAGCTGGTTATTGCCATATACTTTTCTTTCCCCTAGTCTTGTAGTGGTAACCCTATTCTTTTTTATTCCCTTAATTATGGTTTTTATTTTAAGTTTCACAAATTTAGATATGACGAATTTTGGAATTCTTAAATGGTGGCAGCCGGCAAACTGGACCTTAGATAACTATGTGAAGATCTTTACTAATAGGTTTTTTCCTAAGATTCTAAATAATACTCTCATATATGTGAGTATGACCTTAATTTTTTTCAATGTGGGAATGGCTTTAGTTATTGCCTTAATTACTACAAACATCAACCGGAGGATTGGTTTTGCCTCCCGCTTAATATGGCTTATGTGCCGTCTTACTCCGGTGGTCGTCTATATTATGATGTGGAAGGCTTTAGCTGGGCCTAGTCCTATGGGGGTTATAAACAAGCATATTCTTGGTCCCTTGGGCATAGGTGCAGGGGAATACTTACTTAATGCCAATCCCTGGCTTTTTGTTATTTTAGTAAATGGTTTTATTGGAGCCTCATTCGGGATGATAATTTTTTCATCCGCTATTGAGGCTATACCTAAAGACTATATGATAGCTGCTAAAGTAGATGGAGCTTCAACCTGGCAGACCATTCGTTATGTTACTATTCCTATGATCAAATGGCCCCTGCTTTTTGTTACCACCTATCAAACACTATCACTCTTGACCTCTTTTGAACAGATTATGCTTCTTACAGATGGAGGTCCAGGGCTTTATAAAACCGAAGTATGGTCTTTAACTGCCTATCACCGTGCTTTTACCAGCTATTTCGGGAATACTCAGTGGGGTTATGGTTCAGCCTGGGCGGTTATTCTGGTAATTATCGGGGTAATAATGGCAATTTTATACTTGCGTGTATTTAGGTTCGGCGAATTGATGCAAGAACCGAAGATCGATCAACTATAATGAGATATGTAGGAGAATGATAATAAAATGATATTAAATAAATTTCGGTCAAAGTTGAAATCAACTTTTGCCTATCTGGTTTTAATCGCATTTAGTATGCCTATCTTCCTGGGTTTTTGGTGGTTGATTAATACTACTTTCTCGACCAGAACAGAGGGACTAAAGTCATTGGGGTGGACCTTGGGCAATTGGAGTTTCTTGTGGAAGTCACCTTTTGGTCTTAACTTTCCGAGTATATGGTTGGTGACTCTCAATACCTTTATCCTTGCTATGATTATGACCATTATTGTAGTTTTTGTTTCGTCAATGTCTGCTTATGCTTTATCACGTATGAAATTTGCAGGAAGGAAGGGGTTTCTCTCCGCAACTTTAATATTACATGCCTTCCCGAGCGTGACTCTATTGATTCCAATTTATTTTATATTAAGTTGGATAACGAAGATCCCTATTATCGGAAAAGGTCTCCCTTTTATCGGTGGTTTTGGTTTTAACACTATTGGTGGAGTAGCCTTAGTGATGGTAGCTTTTCAGCTTCCCTTTGGTATATGGATAATGAAAGGCTTTTTTGATAATATTTCCTGGGATATGGAGCGCTCTGCTTTGATTGATGGTGCTTCCCGTTTTCAGGTTTGGTGGAAAATTTTAATGCCTAATATTAAACCGGGTATTGCTGCATTATCTATTTTTGCTTTTATTTCTGCTTGGAATGCATATCTTATTCCATTTACTTTCACTATAGGACGTGCTGGAAAGTCAACAGTTTTATCTGTTTATCTACAAAATTTTATGAGTGACTCTGTAATGACCAATTGGAATATGGTAGCAGCTGTTGGTTTATTTCAACTTATTCCCGTATTGATTTTCTTCCTCTTTACTCAAGAAGCCTTGCTCAATATTTATGGTGGAGGAGCAAAGGGTGGAGCATAATAAAATGGGACTTAAAACGAGATTATCGCAGAATATTTTCTATTATTGTCAATTTTTAGTATTAGTTTTAATTATTTTTAAATAATTTATATATAATACTTGTATATGAATTTGATTGTGCTATAATGTGAAATAATTAGTAAAAATATATTTAGTTTACAGTTGGAGCTATGTATATAAAAGGAATTGGAATAAATATAGATTCCCCTACAATAGATGGAGATTTAGATTTATTTGAAAAGGCTTTAGGCGATTTTCAGGATATTGGCTTTGATTATGTAGAGATACCCGTTCACGGAGTTGATGCTATATTTAAAGGGAGACTTAATTGGCTGCAGACCAGGGTAATTGCAGACATCCTGAGGAAATTTAAGTTAAAATACACTGTTCATGGTCCCAATTTATTAAATCTAATGGATCCCAGCAATTTTCAGTTACAAAAGGATATCTTTAGGTCGGGAATTGAGTTTACTAATGCTATAGGCGCAGAAATTTTTGTATACCATAGTGGAAAAATTCCTTTACATGCACAAGGAGAAATTAAAGGTGAAGGTATCAAGCAAAATAGTTTTTTAAAATTGCCTTCTCCAAGAAAGATTGAAAGACTAAAGAAGATAGAAATAGAAACCTTACAAGAATTAGCCTCTTTTGCTAAAGATTTAGGAGTAACCATTGCTATTGAAAATATCTCTCCGGATGTAGAAGAAGAGTCTATCTGGGAATTATCAAAACGATTTAATAATGATGAAATGCTTCCTCCCTCAGTTCTTACTCCAAAAACACCAAAGCCCACTTTCTTACGAGAAATTAGTAAATATAATTATGGCACGAAGATCGAAGAATTAGTTGAACAGGTTAAGAAGATTGATCGTGAGAATGTAGGAATTACTTTTGATTTTGGTCATGCTTATCTGGCTTCTAAATATTATCGCTTCAAATTCTTGGATTCTATAAAATTAGCCCTACCATATATAAAACATGTGCATATTCACGATTGTTTCGGTAAACCTAAACTGTCATATGAAGAACAGGACATTAATCTGATTCAGTTTGGTATTGGCGATTTACATATGCCTGTAGGTTGGGGGGCGATTCCTTATAATAAAATATTCCGTATTTTAAGAAATTATAATGGAGTATTAAGTTTGGAATTAAAACCCCGTTACAAAAAATTTTATAAGTATAGTTTAGAAAGAGTCAAAGAACTTATAGAAAGTACCGGCAATAACCACAAATTAGAGAAAATCTCTCCGTTCTCCAAGCAACATTATTAAAAAGACAGATCATTATTACAGTTAAAATTAAGTTCCTCTAAAATGAACCAATATATTTAAAGGTCGTATCCCATCTTAAAAACCTCCAATTGTTTTATAATAGCAGTTAAAAATAAATTTAGTATAATATGAACAGAAAGATGTAACAAGATAGGAGTTGTTTATGGTAATTAAATATAATATTGGAAAAAATGAATACCGAAATTGGATAGTAGGAGAAACTGATTTTCAACCAGAGTATTTAGGAAAATATGAAACAATCTTCACTCTTAGCAATGGTTATATGGGAGTAAGAGCAGCAACAGAAGAAACTTATCGAGAAGAAACAAGAGGGTGTTATATCGCTGGTCTGTTCGATAAATTCCCTGGAGAAGTGACAGAATTAGCTAATATTCCTGATTGGCTAAATATTGAAATAAAATTAGATGGTGAAAAATTTGATTTAAAGACCGGGAAGATTTTATCATATAGAAGGCAAATTAATATTAAAGATGGGCAACTTATAAGGAATATTGAATGGGAAAGTCCAACCGGTAAAAAAACCAGATTAACCTTTGAAAGATTTATTTCTCTTAAAAATCTACATTTTGCTGCTCTAAAAGTAAAGATTATCCCCCTTAATTATTCTGGAGCTATTGAAATTTGTTCAGGAATTAATGGGCAGACTACTAATAGCGGTGTGCAGCATTTTAAAGAAGGAAGATTACGATTTTCTTCTGAAGGGATTATCTCAATGACTTCCAGGACTCAGGAATCAAATATTGGTGTTGTTGTTGCTGCTAAACACCTTTTCTCTCTTAATGGCAGAACATCAAAAATAAAAGAAGAAGTAGGAAGTCAACGAAGAAAGATTTTTTTATCTTCCCGATATAAAATTAAGCAGAATAAAGAATTTAGTTTTACAAAAATGGTTACTGTATATACAACTCGTGATGCTGATTTTAAGGGGAAAGAAGAATTTTCAGATAAAGAAATAGAGAAGACAGCGATAGATAATTTAAAAAAACTTATAGAAATTGGGTATGATAAACTTTTTGGAGCTCACAAAAAAAGATGGAATCAACTCTGGAAACAAATTGATATTACTCTTAATGGACCAGATTTTGATCAATTAGCCATTCGTTTCTCCCAATTTCATATTTATCAGATGACTCCTGTTCATGATGAGAGATTAAGCATTGCGGCAAAAGGACTTTCTGGCGAGGGTTATAAAGGCCATGTATTCTGGGATATGGAAATCTTTATCCTTCCTTTCCTTATCTATACTTTTCCGGAGATTGCCAGAAGATTACTCTTTTATCGTTATCGTTTTTTAGATGGAGCAAGGGAAAAAGCTAAGGAAAATGGTTTTGAGGGTGCTATGTATCCCTGGGAATGTGCGGATACAGGATGCGAAGTTACTCCTAAATGGGGTGGGGTAGATTTTAAAACAGGTAAACCTCAAAGGATATGGACTGGTGAGTTAGAGCAACATATAACTTGCGATATAGTATACAGTATCTGGCATTATTTCCAGGCAACCTATGATTATAAATTTATGTACAACTATGGGTTAGAAATTATGCTGGAAACCTCTCGTTTCTGGGCGAGCAGATTAGAATACAGTCCAGAAAAAGACCAATATGAAATAAATAATGTTACCGGACCGGACGAATATAGCGAACATATAAATAATAATACCTTTACAAATTATATGGTAAAATGGCAACTTAAAAAGGTTTTCCAATTTTCTGAATGGGTTAAAGCGAATCAATCAGAAGCATGGAAGAAAGTTACTTCTAAAATCAAACTTACCTTGAATGAATTGAGTGATTGGAAAGAAAAGGCAGACAAGATATATATTGGTATGGATAAAGCTTCAGGTTTTATCCATCAGTATGAAGGCTTTACAGATAAGAGGGAAGTCGATCTTTTAAAATATAAAGGAAAGGTGGGAGCAATTACCCAAGATTATAACTGGGAAGAAATCACCCAGATGCAAGTATTAAAACAATCAGATATTATTATGCTTCTGTATCTTTTAGGTGATGATTTTTCTCAAGAAACCAAACGTCTTAACTGGGATTATTATGAGCCAAAGACTCTTCATGACTCTTCATTAAGCCAAAGTATACATGCTATTTTGGCTTTAGATATAGATGATATTGAAAAAGGATATGAATATTTTAAAAGATCAACACGCATTGATTTAGGGGAAAATTTAAAAAGTTCCTGGAATGGACTTCATGCAGCCTCACTTGGTGGGAACTGGCAGGCAGTAGTAAATGGTTTTGGAGGAGTTCGAATTTCAAGTGATGGAAAGTTGAAAATCAATCCTCATCTACCAAAAAGGTGGAAAAATTTAAAATTTAAAATTACTTGGAGAGGAGAAAAATACAGTATTGAAATCACTAAAAACAAAATCACCTTCAAACCATTATCTTCTATGAGACGACCATTGCTTGTGGAAATTTATGGAAAAGATTATTTTCTCCATCCTAATGAGATATTGAAAGTAACTTACTAAGAAAAGAATATTTGAAAATGAGAAGAAAATTAAAAGCAGTTATCTTTGACCTTGATGGAGTAATTACTGATACTTCTGAATATCATTATCGTGCCTGGAAGCGATTGGCTGATGAAGAAGGAATCCCTTTTTCCAGAGATGATAATGATAAGCTAAGGGGTGTTTCTCGAAGTGAATGTTTAAAAATATTATTAAATGGAAAACAATTTTCAGCTGAACAATTTCAGGAGATGATGGATAGAAAAAACGAATATTATGTGGAATTATTAAGACAGATGACTTCTGAAAATATTCTATCCGGGGCAAAGGAAATAGTCTTGGAACTTAAAAGAAGAGGGATAAAAACAGCAATTTCCTCGGTTAGTAAGAATACGAGGACAGTCTTACAGGGAACAGGAACAAAGGATCTATTTGATGTCATTGTAGATGGATATAGTGTAAAAAATACTAAACCCGCCCCAGATATATTCTTATTTGCAGCGAAAGAATTAGGAGTAAAACCAGAAGATTGTGCGGTAGTAGAAGATGCAGAAGCAGGAATTGATGCTGCTTTGGCAGGTAATATGCTTCCAATTGGCATTGCTCCGGAGGAAAGAGTAGGAAAAGCTCGATATCGTTTTGAAAAAATTGGAGATATTACACTAATTAAATTGTCAGAAATTATAAATTTTTAAATAAATAATAAGTTAAACTTACTAATGTTTCTCTCTCTTTTTCTTCATCTTTTAACTCAGTTTTTCTCCATAAAGTCTTAATAGTTCAGATTAAATTTTTAGATAATAATTAATTTAGGTAAATTATATTAGTAAATAAAATTCTTTCTAAAAAAATTTTTAAAAGGAGTACTTTAGGAGTATAATTGTTTTGTATGAAAAAAGGAGTAATAGGTGAAAATGAAAAGATACGATAGTTTTGTAATGGGGCATATCTCCATTGATGAAAATATATATCAGGGAGAAGCTGTAAGAGAAATTGGAGGGGCAGTTTTCTATTCATCCTGTGCTTCCCATGCTATCGGTCATAGAATAGGCATTTTAACTAAGTTATCCCGAAGAGATAGAAAGTATTTGGAGGCATTCAACATTCCCAAAGAAGATATTACCGCTTTAGATTCCAGAAATACCACTTCTATAAGAAATATTTATCATAGCGCAGACAGAGAAAGAAGAACCTGTACTGCTCTATCAGTCGCCGACCCCTTCACCATTACTGATATCCCTGATAATATTGATTCCCAGATATATCATTTTGCCGGTCTCATCTCAGGGGAGTTTGATAGTGAGATGATAAAGTTTATGCACAATAAAGGAAAAGTTGCCCTTGACGTTCAAGGATTCTTAAGAACTGTGGGGGAAAATAAAGAATTGCTCTTTAAAGATTGGGAAAAAAAGAGGGAATATCTCCCCTATATTAATTATCTAAAAGCCGATGCTGTCGAAGCTGAAATTATAACCGGGGTAAAAGATAGAAAGAAAGCAGCAAAAATGCTCTTTGGGTGGGGAGCAAAGGAAATTATGATTACTCACAATGAAGAAGTTTTAATTTATAATGGTAAAAAATATTGTACTTGCCCCTTAAAACCGAAAAATCTCTCAGGTAGAACCGGTCGGGGTGATACCTGTTTTGGCGCTTATATCACCGAAAGATTAAATAAAGGAGTAGAGGAAGCACTTCTCTTTGCTACTGCATTAGTTTCATTAAAGATGGAAAAACCCGGTCCTTTTAAAGGAACCAGAGATGAAGTTGAGGATTATATAAGAAAGTTTTATTAATTATATAGTAATTTAATAAAGTAAAAGAAAGTTAAAAAAATGAAACATACTGAATTTAAATTCAAAACTTTTGATGGATTACAGCTCTTCGGTCAAAGCCGGCAACCGGAAGATCAGCCTCGAGCTGTGGTTTGTTTGATTCATGGATTAGGAGAACACAGTGAACGCTATGTCCATGTAGCGGATAGTTTAACTCAAGCAGGCTATGCTTTAATTTCTTTTGATTTACGCGGGCATGGTAAATCTGAAGGTCCGTGTGGTCATACCCCTTCTTATGAGGCTTTAATGCAGGATATTTCCTCCCTGCTGGAAGCTGCAAATAAAAAATTTACTCAATTACCCTTTTTTCTTTATGGTCATAGCTTGGGAGGTAATTTGGTTCTTAATTATGTTCTTCGTCGTCAATCACATCTTAAGGGAGTAATTGCTACTGCCCCCTGGCTTCGTTTAGCTTTTGAGCCTCCCGCTTTTAAAATTGCTTTAGGAAAAATAACAAATCACATCTGGCCTTCATTTTCTCAGAAAAACGGTTTAGATACTAAGATCCTATCTCATGACCTCGAAGCAGTTCACTCTTACGAAAATGACCCTCTGGTTCATGACCATATCTCAGCTCGAACGTTTATCAGTATCTATCAAGCAGGGCAATGGGCATTGGAACATGCTTCAGAATTTACTCTTCCTCTTCTGCTTATGCAGGGGGGAGATGATAAAATAATATCTGTTGAAGCAGGTCGCGAATTTGCCGTTAAGATAAAGGAAAATTGTACTTTAAAAATTTGGGATGGCCTTTACCATGAGATTCATAATGAACCGGAAAAAGAAGAAGTCTTCAAATTTTTAATAGACTGGCTTGATAAGGAAGTATCAGAATAATTTTCTATTAAAAATTACTTACTCAGTTTTTATGCCCTTTCAGAAAATATGCCTTATTAAATCAGGAGAAATTGCTGAACCAAAATAATCTTGTTAAAATTTCCTATCCAACTCCGCTAACTATAGAGTACTCTTCGAATTGGAATCATAAATTTATCAGATAAAATTTATTTTCCTTTTTATCTATCTCACATCCAAACGGTTATCTTTAAAATTTATTTTTGAAAACCGCTATCATTTTGATTAACTTAAAAATCTTTTAAAATATTTTTTGAAAAAAGAAGGATTTTTTAAAATTTTGTGGTATTATATAAAGGTAATAGTTTCAATATAAAGACCAAAGGTATGTATAGTGAAACAAATAAATAAGACAAACAATAATGAAAATAAATTTAAATATTCTATTCATTCAGTAGAAAATGCTTTTTTTCTCCTGGAGGCTTTAGCAGACAACGGGTTAGAATTAGGGATTACCGAGCTTTGTAAAAAAATAGCTCTTCCTAAAGGAACGGTGCATCGCCTGTTAGGAACCCTAAAAAACCTCGGCTACATCGAACAAAATTCTCAGAATCGCAAATATTACCTCACAGTTAAAATCTTCAAATTGGGTACAGCAGTTACCGATAAAATCGGCTTAGTCCAAATTATCCCTTATATGAAAGAACTTTCTCAACAATTTAACGAAACAGTCAATTTAGCAATTCTGGATAGAGATGAAATTACCTATCTTTATAGTGCAGGCAGTGATAATACCCTTAAATTAGATTTAAAAATTGGTTCTAATCAACCTGCTTATTGCGCTGCTGTGGGGAAAGTCTTATTAGCTTATTTGGGCGAGCAGGAGTTAGCTAGTTATCTAGAGAGGGTAAAATTAAAATCATACACTCCTTATACGATTACCAGCAAAGAATATTTAAAGAAAGACCTGAAATTGATTAGGGAGAGAGGATATAGTTTTGTAAATGAGGAGTATATGATAGGAGTATCTTGTGTAGCTGTCCCTATAAAAGACCAGCAAGGAAAAGTTTGTGCTGGTTTAAGTTTTAGTGTCCCCACAGTCAGAATAGATAAAGAAAAACTACCCCAATTAATAGATTCTTTAATTTCTACAGCAAAAAAAATTACCATACCAGGGTTTTTTTAGTATATCGTGAAAATAGCGTGGAGCGTATATCGTTTAGTGTATAGAAATACAGTGATAAGTAATCTGTAATGAGTAATATGTAGGGGTTCGATTCATCGAACCCCTAATCGTAGGACAGGCGTCTCGCCTGTTTATTAAATAACTCGGGTCGGATAAACCCGACCCCCTACTAAAAAATCTAAAAAATACATACAGAATTTTTATTTCCTCACTTCTTGAAAGAGAGATTATAGGAAAAGTTGAATAAAGTTTAAATTATAAAAGACAAATATTTTTTTATAGTACTATACGTTATACGCTCCATGCTAGGTTATTTACTAACGACTAAACTATACGATACGAAATAAAAAGATAGGAGGAAAAAATTGAAAGTAAAAGAAATTTTAACCGAAAAAGAAGGAGGAAAATTATTTTTACTTGGCAATGAAGCTGCTGTCCGAGGAGCACTGGAAAGCGGTGTTTCGGTGGCATCTACTTATCCCGGCACCCCTTCCTCAGAGATAGGAGATGTATTTTATAAAATTGCCCGTGAAGCAGGAGTATACTTTGAATTTTCTTCCAATGAGAAAGTGGCATTAGAAGTTTCCACTGCTGCTGCGGCTGCTGGATTACGTTCCTTTGTTTTTATGAAACATGTGGGATTAAATGTAGCGGCAGATTCTTTTATGAGCACAGTTTACACCGGGGTGCGGGGAGGAATGATTGTCTTATCTGCTGATGACCCTTCTATGTACTCATCTCAAAACGAACAGGACAACCGTATTATGGCTCGCTTAGCAGGGATTCCTCTGCTCGAACCCTCTAATCCACAAGAAGTAAAAGACCTGATGAAATTTGGTTTTGAATTATCGGAGAAATTTAAGATTCCTGTACTTATGCGTACTACTACCAGAATCTCCCATATGCGAGGGGTAGTAAATTTAGGGACAATTATTCAAGGAAAAGAGAAAGGATACTTTAAAAAGGATCCTTCTCAATTCATAGTAGCTCCGGCATATGTGGTAAAAATGCGCAAAGAATTAATTGAAAAATTAAACCAGATTGAAGAAAAAGCTAAAAATTCTCCTCTTAATAAAATAATTGATAAAGGTGGTAGGGAGATAGGGATTATCACTAGTGGTAGTGCCTTTAATTACGTGATGGATGTAGTTAGTGAGAATAATTTGAAAGTTAAAATTTTGAAACTCACATTCTCTTATCCTTTTCCCGAGAAATTGGTATTAGACTTCATAAATAGTGTTGATAATATATTGATAGCAGAAGAAGTGGAACCGGTAATGGAGAAAAAAGTTTTAACCATAATAGGAAAATATAATATAAAGAAAAAAGTATATGGTAAGTTAGATGGGACCCTACCCAGAATTTATGAATATAATCCGGATATTGTTGAGGCAGGGATGGCAAAAATAGTAGATAAAGAATTAATAAAAAGAGAAAAATTTAGTACTAAACTTTCTTTGCCTTTACGGTCAGCGGTACTCTGTCCCGGATGTCCCCACCGTGCGACTTATTTTGCCTTAAAGAAAGCTATAAAAAAACTGAAATTAAAAGAAGAAGAGATAATTTTCTCTACTGATATAGGGTGTTATGCACTGGGGTTGGAACCCCCCTATAAAATGGGAGATTACTGTATTTCTATGGGTTCAAGTTTAGGTATTGGCTGCGGGTTTTCTAAGACAACCAACCAGAAAATAATATCTTTTATCGGAGACTCAACCTTCTTTCACGCCGGAATTCCCCCTTTAGTCAACGCTGTCCATAATAGGGATAAGATTTTATTAGTAGTTATGGACAATAGGATAACCGGAATGACCGGAGGTCAAACCAATCCCGGTGTACCCGTAGATGGAATGGGTAATCCTGCTCCCGAAATTTCCATAGAGAAGATTGCTCGAGGAGTAGGTGTAGGCTTAGTAAAGACCATTGACCCGGTTGATTTAAAAGAGACAGAAGAAATATTTAAGGAAGCCTTGCAATTTGAAGGTGTAGCAGTGGTTATTACCAAACACCCCTGTGCTATGATTACTGATGCGGAAAACAGGAAAAAAGGTATAAGTATCAAATATACCGTTAACCAGGAAGAGTGTAGTAAGTGCTTAATCTGCGTGAAGAATTTTACCTGCCCGGCTATTTATATAGAAAAAGATAGCTCTGTTAATATCAACCCATTATTATGCGATGGTTGTGGAGTTTGTGCCCAAGTATGTCCAAAGAAAGCGATAGAGGTGAAAAAATGAGTATGAAAAATATATATAAGATTCAGCTTATTGGAGTAGGGGGGCAAGGCACGATTAAAGCCTCTACTATTGTGGGAGAAGCTGCGATGAAAAAGGGTTTGAATGTGGTGATGAGTGAAGTTCATGGAATGGCTCAAAGAGGGGGCACAGTAGTAACCGAACTTAAAATTGGTGAAGCACACAGTCCTCTAATTGAAGAGGGGGCAGCGGATTTATTGATTGCTTTTGAACCGACAGAAGCTCTAAGGGCTTTGGATAAAGTAGGTAGAGATTCTTTTGTTATAGTAAATAGTTCTCCTATTGTACCTTTTACTGTTTCACTCGGTATCTCTGAATATCCTGAATTATCTTCTGTCTTTGAAGAAATAAAAGCTAAAATAAATAATTTATTAGTAATTGATGCCCAGAAAATAGCTAAAGAAGCAGGAAGTATTATCTCGGAAAATATGGTTCTGCTCGGAGCAGCAGTTGCTACTCCTGAATTTCCTATAGATAAGGATTTAATTATTCAGTCTATGAAGGAAAACTTACCACCTAAAAGTATTGAGACTAATTTAAAAACTTTCGAAAGTGGGTTTGAACTAGCAAAAAAGGGAGGAAAAAGTATTGGAATTTAATGTTAATTTAAAAAAGATAAAACCTTCGGGAATTAGAAAACTGTTTGATTTAGCTCAAGGAAAAAAAGATTTAGTCAGTTTTGGGATAGGAGAGCCCGATTTTATCACTCCCGCCCATATTCGGAAGGCAGCCAAAAAGGCTATGGATGAAGGCTACACTCGCTATACACCAAATTTAGGATTTCCGGAATTTAGGAAAGCTTTGGCTATCAAGTTGAATCAAAAAAATAAAATTTCGGTTACCCCTGAGGAAGTAATGGTAACTTCCGGGGGAACTGAAGCTTTATTTTTTTCTTTTTATACACTTCTAAATCCTGGAGACGAAGTAATTATCCCTGATCCCGGTTTTGTAACTTACGAATCTCAAGTCTATTTTGCGGGAGGGATACCAGTAAACTTTCCTCTAAGGGGAGAAAACAATTTTCATCCCGATTTGGAAGAATTGAAGAATTGTGTCACACTCAAAACCAAGGCTATACTCCTAAATTCTCCTAGTAATCCTACCGGAGCTGCTTTTAACAAAGAAGAATTATTAGCAATTGCCGAGATAGCGAAAGAAAAAGATTTATTCATAATCAGTGACGAGCTTTATGAAGATATAGTCTATGATGATAAAGAACATATCAGTATTGCTTCTTTGCCCGGGATGAAAGAAAAAACCATTAGTATATTTGGTTTTTCCAAGAGTTATGCTATGACCGGATGGAGATTGGCTTATCTTGCTGCCCCACTTAATTTAGTAAAAGAGATAGCAAAATTATTACAAAATACTTCTGTATGTGCTAATTCTATCGCTCAAAGAGCGGGCTTGGCAGCAATCCAGGGTTCGCAGGATTGTATTAAGAAAATGTTTGCCGCTTATAATGAAAGAAGAAATGTATTAGCCAAAGGGCTAAATGAAATTCAGGGATTGAGCTGTTATGCGTCCGAAGGAACTTTTTATGCCTTTGTAAATATAAAAGACACAAGAATGACCTCTGAAGAACTATCTATGTATCTCTTAGAAGAATGTAAGGTAGTGACTGTTCCCGGTACTGCCTTCGGCGAACAGGGAGAAGGTTATATTCGCCTTTCTTTTGCTACCTCCTTGGAGGATATTAAAGAAGGAGTAAGGAGAATAAAGAAGGGAATAGAAAAAATAAATTAGTATATAGTATTTAGTATATAGTGAAGAAAAAGGTGTAAGATAGCGTGGAGCGTATTATTCTAACTCCTGACTTCTGGCTCCTGAATTCTATTATTCCCTTTACTATATACTAAACACTAACGACTAATTAAGATGGAGGAAAATATGAAAGAAAATATTTTGGTAATCAACCCCGGCTCAACTTCTACTAAAATTGCCTTGTTTGATTATAAAGGAAAAGAGATTTTTAATGAGACCATCTCTCATATCATAGAAGAAATTTCTCAATTTAAATCTCTATTGGAACAGGGACCAATCAGGAAAAAGATAATTTTAGATACCTTAAAAAAGGAAAATATAGATACTAATTCATTGAAAACAGTTATAGGACGAGGGGGAATATTAAAACCGTTAGAAGCAGGAACCTATACTATAAATGATAAACTTATAGAAGATTTAAAACATTCTCCCAGAGAACATGCCTCTAATTTAGGAGGAATTATTGCCCGTGAAATAGCTGAAGAAATCGATGTCCCTGCATATATTGCCGACCCGGTATCTGTTGACGAATTTACCGATATTGCTCGGATATCCGGGCTAAAAGGGATAAAAAGGGAATCCCTGCTTCATGCTTTAAATATCCGAGCTAATGCTTTTCGTTACGCTAAAGAGCAAGGGAAAAAACTTGAAGAACTAAATCTTATTGTAGCCCATCTGGGTGGCGGGATATCTATAGCTCCTTTAGAGAAGGGGAAAATTGTGGATGTAAATAATGCCAATGATGGAGGACCTTTTTCGCCAGAACGAACCGGTTCTCTCCCTAATAAGGCTCTAATTCATCTGTGTTATTCCGGCAAATATTCAGAAAAAGAATTAATCAAGCTTATTACCCATCAGGGTGGACTCGTCTCTTATTTGGGGACCAATGATATGAGAGAAGTAGTGAAGAAAATAGAGCAAGGAGATAAATACGCCGAATTAATCTTTGAAGCAATGTGTTATCAAATTGCCAAGGAAATTGGGGCAATGGCTACTGTATTAAAAGGAAAAGTTGAAGCAATTATCTTAACCGGTGGATTATCTCATAATGAAATTTTAGTAAAAAAGATAAAAGAACGAGCAGGTTGGATAGCTCCAGTTGTAGTTTATTCGGGAGAAGAGGAGATGAAGGCATTGGCCCAAGCAGTGATAAGAGTAATAAATAAGGTAGAAGAAGTAAAAACATATTCCTAAAATCAAATTTATTTTGCATAATCTTATATTTAATCTGTGTAATTTATTCTTAAATCTGCGTAATCTGTGACAGTAATCTGTATATAGGAGGTTTATAAATGATAAAAAATTTTAAAGAATTATTCAACAATTTAAAAACTAAAGGAAGAGAAAAAATTATCGTTGCCGGCGGAGAAGATATTGAAACCTTAAAAGCCCTAAAAGATTGTTATGACTATGGATTTGGAGAAGGAATTCTGGTGGGAGATGAGGTGGAGATAAAAAAATCTATCTCTATATTAGGAGAAAGCAATTTCGTAAAGGAGATTATCGGAGCAAAAGGTGACGAAGATAAAGCTCGAAAGGCAGTAGAAAAAGTAAAAGAAGGAGGAACGCTCCTTAAAGGGAAGATTAAAACTGCTACTCTTTTAAAAGCAGTGTTAAATAAAGAGTGGGGTTTAAGGACTGATAAAATCGTCAGTGATGTTTTTATCTTTGAAGATAAAAGAGAAAAGAATCCCAAACTGGTATTAATGAGTGATGGAGGAGTAAACCTTAAACCGGATGTGAAGACTTTAGTTGCAATTATAAATAATGCTGTTGAAGTTGCCCTTAAACTAGGGATAGAAACTCCTAAAGTTGCTCTCTTAGCTGCTGTGGAAACCATAAATCCTGATATGGAAGAGACCATCAAGGCAGGAATGATTTCTAAAATGAATGAAAGAAATCAAATTACCGGCTGCATCATAGATGGGCCGCTGGCCTTAGATAATGCTATTTCAGAATTTGCTGCCCAAAAAAAAGGCATCACCTCACCAGTGGCAGGTAAAGCTGATATTTTAATTGTTCCTGATATTGCCTCCGGAAATATATTTGGCAAAGCACTTACCTATTATGCCAATTACCAGGTAGGACATACATTAGTGGGGACAAAGGCTCCGGTAATAATACCCTCCCGGGCAGATAAAAGTGATGTAAAATTAAATTGCATTGCTGTCTCTATCTTATGCAGCAAATAAAGGAGGAATTTTTATGAAATACTATAAAAAAGAATTATGGTTTAATATCTCGGAAAGGGTAGCTTTTATTAATATTACTAATCAAGTGGAAGAAGCTTTACAGGAAAGCGGGATAAAAGAAGGCTTATGTTTGATTAACGCTATGCATATTACCGCTTCCGTTTTTATAAATGATGATGAAAGAGGTCTTCACGAGGATTACAAGAAATGGCTGGAAGAACTTGCTCCCCATGAACCCATCTCTCAATATCTTCATAATAGAAGTGGTGAGGATAATGGTGATGCCCATCTAAAGCGACAAGTAATGGGTCGGGAAGTAGTGGTAGCAGTTACTGATGGAAAATTAGATTTTGGACCCTGGGAACAGATATTTTATGGAGAATTTGACGGCCGAAGGCGTAAAAGAGTACTGGTAAAAATTATCGGGGAATAAGATTCAAGCTAACAGAAATACGATGTACTACGTTCCTAGAATTTTGTAGAAACACGGCGTGCCGTGTTTTCTTTTTCAGCACATCGTGCTTTGCTGCTATCAATATCCTTAAAAATAAAAGGTTATAGGAAATAAAATACGACAAAGGACCCCGTCCCTTGTCGTATTTTTTTATTTCATTCCCGTGAAACTTGTGCCTGTGAAAGCGGGAAACAGGAATTCAGTATTTATTTATATTTTATTTATATATAAAAAGGGATTTCTAAATAATTTGTAGTATATTAAATATAAAAGAAAAATTAAACATATTAACTAAAACTAAAAATATAAAGAAAGTGTGGCTTATAATGAAATATGATTTTTTGTTTAAAGGCGGGCGAATTGTTGACCCGGCTAACGATAAAGATTTTATCGGTGATGTTGCGGTAAAAGGAGATAAAATTGCTGAAGTCTCTAAGGGAATAAGTAACTCCTTAGCAGAACAAGTAATTAATATATCCGGAAAAGTAATTATTCCCGGAATAATAGACACTCATTGTCATATTGCCAGACCAGCTGCTAAGGGAGCAGGTTATCGAATGTTAATAAACACCGGAGTGACTACTGCTTTTGATTTTGAAGGGCCGATAGAAGTAATTAAGCAGGAGATAACTAAATACGGATGTGGGCTTAATGTAGCAGTTTTAGAAGCAATCTATCCCGAAAATGGCATAAAAAGCAAAAATCCTTCAGTTGAAGAATTAAAAAAAGTTATTAATAAAAATTTAGATAGTGGAGCAATTGGAATAAAAATATTGGGAGGGCATTATCCACTTACCCCCGAAGCTACTTATAATATTTTCCAAATAACTCACCATGAGAAAGGTTATATGGGGTTTCATGTGGGAACGACTGAAACAGGTAGCAACATACAAGGAGTTGAAGAGGCGGTTAAATTAGCCGAAGGAAAACCCTTGCATATTGCCCATGTTAATGCTTATTGCCGTGGCTATATAGAAGATCCCTTATTAGAACTTAAAATAATTATGGATATTCTTAAAAAATCACCTAATATTGTTTCTGAGAGTCATTTAGCCTTGCGTAATGGTTGTTATGGGGGAATTGATGAAAATGGTATACCTATAAGTTATGTAACGCGTAATTCTTTAAAAGCTAATGGTTATCAAGTAAGCAAAGAGGGATTAGAGGAGGCTCTTCGGGTAAAATATGCTGGCGTATATGCTTTACGGGGTAGTAGAATGAAATATATTTATGGTGATGAAGCAATTAATTATTGGAAAGAACACGAGTATAAGGTGGGTACTTGTTTTCCCATTAATCGCAGGAGGTCGGCTCAGGTATGTGCAACAGAAAGAGACGAGAAAGGCAATTTCGTGGTAGATGCTATTAGCAGTGATGGAGGAGTAATTCCAAGAAATTGTATTCTTTCTCATGGGTTACCGTTAGTTCGTTTTTGTGCTTTGACTTTAAGTGAACTGGTTCAAAAAATAAGTTTGACTCCCTCACGAATGTTAGGGTTAAAGAATAAAGGCCATTTATCTATCGGAGCCGATGCCGATATTACCATTTTTGATCCGGATGATGCTAAAGTTAAAATTGTGTTGATAAAGGGAAAAGTATGTATGGTCTCTGGAATTATTTTCAATAGCCCCGGTACATTAATAGTTACACAAAGGGGGGCAAATAGATTTAAAAAACAGGAAATTCCTCTGGAGGTGATTGGTTTAGAGGATAGTTTATTTTTAAAAGGAAAGGGAGGTGAAGATAAATAAGTTAATTATGAAGAACGTTTTATAACTCTTTAAGTAAAGTAAAAATTACGAGGTAATTTAAGGATTGCTATTTTGCATGTTTTCCCTAATTGTGTAGCCCCTATCATTATTCAGGGCACTATGATTTTTGCTTATTCCATACTATCCGAAGCAAGTCTTAGTTTTTTAGGCGTGGGTATACCGCCGGAAATTCCCAGTTGGGGGAACATTCTTAGTGGGGGAAAAGTTTTCCTCCGTAGAGCTCCCTGGATAAGTGTTTTTCCGGGTTTGACTATAGCTATCTGCGTTTTGGGGATAAATATGTTAGGAGATGGTTTAAGAGACATATTAGACCCAAGATTGAGAAAATAAGAATCATCTTCCTTATAAATAAATGTTTATCTGTCATTTTTGCCTTCTTCTCTGCCTGTCCCATGAAGCCTCGTTTCACCAGGCCATTCCCGTCTTTTTCCACCTATCATTTCGGCCTTCTTATATGTCATTTCCATTTCCTCTCTGTCATTCCCGTGGAAACGGGAATCTAGTATTTCTTTACACCAAATGACCGTTCTATCTCATACCATTCGAGTGCAAATAGTAAAAATTCAGTTCCAATTCTAGAAAAAGGTTATGTCAAGTATGAAGACCCTGATATTTTATATATTTAATCCTATTCTTTTGGTATTCTGTTGTCAGAACAACCGTCCCCTTGACAATCAAAACGAGAAAAAAGTTTTCTTGTATATTACTTCCAATTGTGGTAACATCTACGTTTGTATATTCAATGCAATTTTACAAAGTAATTAATAAAAGGAAATAAAAATAATGGAAGCTGTAAATTTAAGAAATATTGCCCTTATCGCCCATGTAGATCATGGTAAAACCACTCTGGTAGATGCCATGTTAAGGCAGAGCGGCACCTTTCGGGATAACCAGGAAGTAAAAGAAAGGGTAATGGATTCTAATGATTTGGAAAGAGAAAGAGGGATTACCATTCTTTCCAAAAATACCTCAATCCATTGGCAAGGGGTAAAGATTAATATCGTAGATACGCCGGGTCATGCAGATTTTGGGGGAGAGGTGGAGCGAATCTTGAGAATGGTTAATGGAGTTCTTTTAATTGTAGATGCCTTCGAAGGGCCGATGCCTCAAACCAGATTTGTTCTGCGTAAAGCTATGGAATTAAGTCTTATTCCTATAGTAGTCATTAATAAAATAGATAGGCCTAATGCCCGTCCTGCTGAAGTTTTAAACGAAATCTATGATTTGTTTATTGAATTAGGAGCCAGTGATGAGCAGATAGACTTTCCGGTTATCTATACGTCTGCTCGTTCGGGTTTATCCGGATTTTCTCCCGATTCTTTAGAGGAAAGTTTAACACCTCTTTTTTCAACTATTTTAAAATATATACCTACTCCTTCAGTGGAATATAATTCTCCTTTGCAATTATTGATTACCAATCTTGGTTATGATGATTATGTGGGGAAGATAGCGATTGGACTTATTAGTCGGGGAGAAATCCAGGAGGGAGAAACAGTCATTTTAATCAAGCGGGATAAAAGTCAGGTATACAGCAAAGTTGTAAAACTTTATCTTTTCGAAGGATTAGAAAGAAAAGAAGTAAAGAGAGCTGAGGCCGGAGAGATTGTGGCTATAGCGGGAATTAGCGAAGCTAATATTGGAGAGACAATAGCTTGCAAGGAAAAACCTGAGGCCTTATCTAAAATAAAAATAGATGAACCTACTTTGACTGTAGATTTTACTGTCAATGATAGCCCTTTTGGTGGTCGGGAAGGAAAATTTGTCACCTCTCGTCATTTAAGGGAGCGCCTTTTTAAGGAAGTTGAAACCAACGTGAGTCTTAGAGTCGAAGAAGCAGAATCGACAGATACTTTTCATGTTTCAGGAAGAGGAGAGCTTCATCTTTCGATTCTTATTGAAAAGATGCGTCGAGAAGGGTACGAATTTCAGGTTTCCAAACCCAAAGTTATTTTTAAAATTATTAAGGGAGTGAAATGTGAACCCATAGAACTTATGACCTGTGATATCCCTAAAGATAGCTTAGGAGTAGTTATGGAAATTTGCGGGAAGAGAAGGGCAGAGTTGGTTAATATGGTTGAATTTTCTTCTGATCAATTGCGGCTTGAATTTGAAATTCCGGCCAGGGGGTTGATCGGTTTTCGGGATGAATTTCTTACCAAGACAAAAGGTAAAGGGATAATGCATCATCTCTTTCTTGATTACCAGCCATACAAGGGGCCTATCCCTACTCGTTCTCGGGGAGTATTAATTGCCTATGAAAGCGGAATAACCAGTACCTATGGTCTTCATAATGCTCAGGGGAGAGGAACGTTATTTATATGCCCAGTTACAGAAGTTTACCAGGGAATGATCGTAGGAGAAAACAAGAGAAGTGATGATATGGAAGTTAATGTATGCAAGAAAAAGCACGTTACCAATATGCGTGCAAGTGGTTCAGATGAAGCCTTGCGTTTGGAGAAACCTCGTCAGTTTTCTTTGGAACAGGCCTTAGATTATATCCAGGAGGATGAATTGTTGGAGATTACTCCTTCTAATATTCGTCTGAGGAAAAAGCTTCTGGACCATCATTCTCGTCTTCAGCGGGTTAAAGGTTTAAAAGTTAGTTAATATATTAAAAAGGGGGATAGGAAATACATCCGTCCCCCTTTTTAATCATATAGATTTAAGGAAATAATATTTTAATAATCTTTCTAATATCTTCATTTATAATCTGATAAGATATTTCCAATCTTTTGCGTTCACCCTTTATGATCCCCGCAGCTTTTAATTTAGAGAGATGTTGAGATACGGTTGATTGAGGTAAATCAAGGCATTCCTGAATAGTGGTTACATTGCTCTCTTTTTCCATAAGACCCTTTACAATGCACAGTCTTGTAGGATGGGCAAGTGCTTTTAGCAGTTCACTTTTTTGGATAAATTTAAACTTATTTTCCATATAATCACCTCATCTCTTATTTTTTTATTTAGATAAATAAATTAGTATCTGCTGTTTCTGCGGCAGCAAGATAGGTAGCTACTCCTCCTATTTCTATCCTATCTACAAGCTCTTCTTTTTTGATACCCATTAAGTCCATAGACATATTACAGGCAATAATTTTTATCCCCTGCTCCCTGGCTTGTTCTATTAATTCCTCCAGAGAGATAACATTATTTTTTTTCATAATGTATCTTATCATCTTTCCGCCTAAACCGCCCATGTTCATCTGGGAGAGTTTTAATTTTTGAGAACCCTTGGGCATCATCATACCAAACATCCGCCCTAAAAAATCTTTTTTTACGTTTCCACCGGTGGGTTTTCTCAAAATATTAAGTCCCCAGAAAGTAAAGAACATTGTAACCTTTCTCCCCATGGCGGCAGCTCCGTTGGCGATGATAAAAGAGGCGATAGCTTTATCCAGATTACTGCTAAAGACAACCAGAGTTTTATCGTTACCACTACTTTTTATTTCTTTATTTTCTAAATTGTCCATTATTTGTTCACTCCCTTTTTTAATCCAGGCTCTGGTGGTTGTTCCTTTTCTTATTATTCTTAGTAATTGGTTGCCGGTGCGCTTGCACCAGGATTCTAAGTCAATACCAAAAGCCGGGTCTGTTGCACTTATTTCTAATACCTCTCCTTCTTCCATTTCGTTTATTCCCTTAAATACTTTTATAATCGGTCCGGGACATTGAAGGCCACAGGCATCTAATTTAATTTTAACTTTTATATCGATCTCTTCTGAAACAGGAGAAGGTTCGCTTGCTTTAATTAAATCAGATTTTTCAATTTTTTCGTATTGATAAATGTCCGGATTGTCTTGCTTCTGAACAGCTGGGAAATATGTTTTATATCCGCCGCTGAGATTTTTAACATTTTTATATTCTTTTTGCCTTAAAATTTTGCTAGCGATATAAGCCCTTAGCCCTACCTGGCAGAAGATGATAATCTCTCGGTCTTGGGGGATTTCGCTTAACCTGTTTCTTAATTCATCAACCGGAATATTTTTTGCTCCCTCTATGGTACCCAGGCTAAATTCTTCGGGCGTTCTCACATCGATCAGGACAGTTTTTTCGCGAACTAATTTCTCTATATCATGCCAGTGGATTATAACACTATCTCCTTTTAAAATATTGGAAGCTACATATCCGGCCATATTTACCGGGTCTTTAGCCGAAGAGTAGGGTGGAGCATAGGCCAGTTCTAATTTTTCCGAATCGTGAACCGTCATTCCAGCTCGTATTGCTGTAGAGATGACATCTATTCTTTTATCTACTCCATCGTAACCTACTATCTGGGCTCCCAAGATTTTCCCATTGTCCGGTGAAAAGAGAAGCTTAACAGATAAGGGAAGGGCTTCAGGATAATATCCGGTATGAGATGAAGAATGAGTAAAAGATTTTTCGTAAGGAATATTATATTTTTTAAGCAGCTTCTCATTATTCCCGGTAGCTGCCACAGTCATATCAAATACTTTTAATATGGAAGTGCCTTGAGTCCCTTCATATTCTTCTGCTATTCCGCAGATATTATTTACTGCAATTCTTCCCTGTTTATTTGCCGGTCCGGCAAGGAGGATAAGAGTTGTGTTTCCGTTTATATAATCTACTACTTCGATGGCATCGCCAACCGCATAGATATCGGGGTGGGAAGTTTTTAAAGTGCGGTCTACTTTTATGCCGCCTCTTTCGCCGATTTCTAATCCCGATATTTTTGCCAGAGTGACTTCAGGGCGTACTCCTATGCCGATTAAAACCATATCGGTCTTTATTTCTCGTCCACTGCCGAGTTTCACCAGGGAAAATTCCTCCCGATGTTCAACTTCTTTTACTTCATTATTTAAATAAAATTCTACCTTCTTTTCTTTCAGATGTTGGTGAATCAGGGAAGCCATTTCACTATCCAGGGGGGCTAATACCTGTTCTGCCAATTCAACTATGGTAATAGATATTCCCCTTCTATGAAGATTTTCCACTAACTCCATCCCGATAAAACCCGCACCTATTACCACAGCGCTTTTAGGATTATGCTCATCAACAAAATTTTTAATGGTCAATGTATCGGGAATGTCTCTTAAGGTGTAAATACGTTGGGGGCGTCAAATCCTTTAATTGGGGGTTTAATGGGGAAAGCACCGGGAGAAAGAATTAACTTATCGAAACTTTCTTGATAGTTTTTATGGTTTTTAATATTGTAAATGTCAACCTGTTTTTTTTCAATATCAATATTTTTAACTTCATTTAAGACTCTTACATCGAGATTAAATCTTTTTTTCATATCTTCTGGTGACTGAACCACAAGGTTATCCCGTTTTTTAATTGCCTCACCGATATAATAGGGGAGGCCACAGTTGGCAAAAGAAATATACTCTCCTCTTTCTAAAATAATTATTTCTGCGTTTTCATCAAGACGTCTCAGACGGGCAGCCGCACTTGCTCCTCCTACAACTACTCCTTTCAAGTGAAAAATATCACAATATCTATATATCACGATATAACGATATAGTTGTCAAGTAGTTAGCAGAAAAAAAGGTCACATGTAATGACAGGAGGTAGGAGTAGAAAATAGCAAGCAAGAAAGCATTTTGATATAGGGCTTTTAAAGGCAGGATACGTAATTTTGTTTATACGGGAAAATTTTTACTCAACCTATACTTTACCCCTCAAAAATCGCTCTTTTTTGTCTAAAATATTACTACTTCAAAATCTGAAAGTGGCTATTTATAAGGTTTGATAATTTGGCGAAAGTAAAAATGCCCCAAAATAGGGATACTAAATTACCGATTTTTCAAAAATTGAGGTCTCAAAACTTATGCTCGCGAAATCGGGTAAAGGCACTTTTTGTGTATATTTGGGGTATTCCTAAAGGGGCTCTGAAACGCTTGTAAATAAAGGGTTGCAGGAAACAAAGAATTATTCTTTATGTAAACCAAATGATACAGAGAATCATCCCCTGCATCTGTATAAGAAGAGGTGGCTAAGATATATCTATCTCAAAATATAAATGAGTCCACTCTAAAAAGTCAATTATAAGATAAATTATTTTTAGTTTTAAGACGGAGAAGTTGTATAATAAAAGAAGTCGATACACCTGTCTGCGTGAGAACACGCGTAGGCAGAGAGGAGGAATAGGGAAAATGTTTCGCAAAAATACAACTCATCTACAAACATCTTTTTTCGATATAGAAAACCAGCTGTCGGAATCAAAGAGAAAAAAAATAAGGGAATCAGAGGAATACAGTTTTTACCAACTGATTTTTAAAAAGATAAAAGAGGAAGATTTCGCAGTATTGTATTCCGAAAACGGGAGCCGGCCAAACTCAGCAGTAAACATAATGGTATCAGCGATTATCCTTGCCTATAGAAAAGGATGGACCATAAAAGAGTTACTGAAGCAAATTGATTTTAATCTTCTTATCCGAAGAGCATTAGGACTGAACAAGATGGATGATACGGCATTTTGCGAGGCGACATTTTTCAATTTCCAGAACAGACTGCTGAAACATTTTGTAAAGACCGGAGAAAACCTGCTGGAGACCCTATTTGATGGACTCACAAAAGAACAGCTAAAGAAGTTAAAGATAAAGACGGACATTCAAAGATCGGACTCCTTTATGGCCATGTCAAATATAAGAAACTATGGCAGGGTACAGCTATTGATAGAGATGCTAATCAGATTATACCGTATTCTAAAGAAAGAAGATAAAGAGAGATTCAAAGATATGTTACAAGAATATACCAAACAGACCTCAGGGCAGTATATCTACAAATTGGAGAGGATGGAAATACCGCGAGAATTAGAGAAATTGGGACAGATATATCGTAAACTCCACCAGGCACTGAAAAATAGATATAAAGAGGTAGAAGTCTTTTCTCTATTTGAACGTGTTTATCAGGAAAATTTTACTATAGTAAAAAATAGAGCAACAGTAAAAAAGAACGAGGAACTTCACAGCGGAATACTACAGTCACCTGATGATATAGATGCCACCTACCGGAAGAAAGATAAGAAAATAGCAAAGGGACAGACAAAAAGTAAAATCGGAGAAGACCAGAAGCAGATACAAAGTTTGTTTTGATAAAAAAGTATGTGCTGGCTGCTTGCTTGCCGGAATATGTCCGGCATTAATTCAAAAAAGATATAGGACCTACTATTTTACCCGGGAGCAGTATCTTACAAGCAAAAGAAAGAGAAATATAAATACCCTGCCCCTCAAACGGAGGAAGTTACGTCCCAACGTAGAAGCCACTATCAAGGAGTTTGTGAAACCATTTAATCATAAAGGAAAACTGCGTATCCGGGGAAAGTTCAAGACAATGATATATGCCTGTAGTATGGGAATATCGATAAACTTTGGAAGAATCAACCGTTATCTGGCGGTAAATCCGGATTTATCCGGCTTACTAGGACTAATAATGTCCGCTAACCGTCTATTTTTTAAAACCCTGGTTCAAATTGGCCAAAAATTGTACAATATTTTTCGTTTCAGCTTTTTTATGGTCGAATTCCACCAATTGCCCAATTTTGAAATAAGGGGTTTTTAGAGGGGACTCATAAATAAAATAAAAAACCCGAGCGCACAGGCAACTCGGGGCCAACAAAATACAACATCTTGCTGGGATGATTCAATGGTGCAAATGTATTGGACTTAAACAGTATTTGATAGTTCGTTTTTTAAATATTTAGATTTAGAAGCCTTAAAAAAATATCCTTAATTATAATTTAATTTTATTTTTGGAAGCATGAACGCCATAACGTAATCTATACACTTGTGCGCTTGCCAATCCCACAAAATATTTCTCTTGAATTTTTTCTCTTTCCGGTATATTTGTTTATCTTGTTCCTATTTGCTATTAAGGCAGCAGTAATCATCTCCCTATTTTACTTTAATAATATTGCTGTCTACTTTTATCATTACCACTTCTCTTCTTTGATCTTTACCTAATATGATGTGTTTATCAACGCTTATATTCATCAATTTATTAAACCTTCATTCCATGAAATATAAACGGTATTCTTGTGTTTTGTTTATTTTAAAAACTGATTGGACAAGGCTAGATTCCTACATTTCTATTCATTTATTAAAAAATAAAAATATGGTCAAGATCAAATTTAAATACCAAGAAGCTTTAAAGCTGCTTTTAATTCAGTCAACTCAAAATCACGCAATGGCTGAACAGGTTTTCTACATTCCCCAACTTTTCTACCAGAAAGATTCATGGCCGCTTTAACTGAGGTATTATATATATGGTTCCAAAAGAATAGATTGGCAGGAAGCATTTTATCCCATAGAAGCTTTGCTTTAACCAGTTCATCATTCATTATTAAATTATAAAGCTGAACACATTCCCTGGGCATTACATTTGCCGCACCCCATATGCAGCCTATAGATCCAGCCACAAGTGATTCGAAAGAAATAGGATCAGCCCCATTAAAAATTTTAGCCTTATCTCCTACTGCTTCTAGGAGTTCTCGAATTCTAATAAGGTTTCCCGTACTATCCTTAATATATTTCACGTTATCAATTTCAACCAGACGTTTAAAAAATTGAGGAGTAATATCAAAACCGGAATGAACAGGAATATTATAAGCAATAATGGGAATATTGATTGCATCGGAAATTTTTTCATAGTGGTAAAACACTCCCTCAGCATCGGGACCCTCAAAATATGGAGGAAGAATAAGAAGACTATCTGCTCCTGTATCTTCAGCATGTTTTGCATAATTAATTGCATCAATCGTATTAATTGCTGACGTTTGAACCATTAAGCCAGCTCTGCCATTAATATGCTTTGCTGAAAGTTCTACAATTCTCTTTTTTTCTTCTGGGCGTAAATAGGCAAATTCTCCTGTTCCACCACAAACAAGAATAATATGTACCCCTGTTCCTATTAAATAATCAAGATGTTCTTTTAAAGCCTCTTCATCTAGTTTTTCACCATCTTCCTTAAAAGGCGTACAGGATGCTGCACAAATACCTTTTAGTTCTTTCATATTTTTATTCCTCTCATTTATTTATTCCTCTATTGTTTTTTAGCTATTATTAATCTATATAATGCAAACCTTAGAGTCTGTACTATAATTTCTGTAAAAATAGATAAAAATAATTTGAAATGGGCCATCTGAAACCTCCATAATAATTAAAATACAAATAAAACCATTAAGAAGGTAAAATTAAGATGACCCAATCAAATAGTAAATCAATACAAGAGATTTTGCAACTGGGCCATTCTGGTCCTCTTCTTCTTTAGTGTTTTAATTCTTTTGGTTTGTATCTTAACCTTGGGGAGAATAGACCTATACTGTGTTAGGATCCTGCCTACCGAGGAGACTGAAATATTTTTTCCGTAATCCCTTTCTAATATTCTTTTTATCTTCTCTTTACCAAAGTAAGGATATTTCCTTCTTATTTGGCAGACCTGTATTTCTACTTGATGATTCCTTACTACTTTAGCCCTTACTTTATGGGATCTTCTAGATCTATCTTCTAAGCTCTGAAGCCTATTGGGTTTGTATTTTTTTCTCCACCGGTAAAAGGTACTCCTATTTATTTCAAAGATCTCACAGATCTGCCCCAGGGAATAATCTTCGGAACTGTACAGGTTAATGGCTTTATATCTTACCTTAGCCTTAGGGGATAATTTATCTATATAGTTTAACTTAGTTACAACTTTTCCCCAATAAGGCCGAATATAGGACAGATAAGTAGCTGTTCCAATGCTCCCCTTCATGATTCATATGCACCTCTTTTTGCTTTTATTTTAGTTTACTTCTTTTATCCTAGCAATGGTGCATATGTATCTGAACTTATTCAAATACCTTATAATCTTAGAAACTTCTTAGATCAAGATTTAACATTAATTTGATGTTCTGATCGATTATCCAAAAAGAGTATCTGAACCAGATAGCAAACCACCATCCACAGAAATTATTGTACCAGTCACGAAATCTGAAGCTGCTGAGCTTAAAAAATGAACAGTACCAACGAGATCCTCTGGTAATCCAAAACGTCTAGCAGGAGTATGTTCTATAACCCAACTGTACTTTTTTTTATTAGCCCAAATCAATTTGTTATAAGGTGTCTTTATGAATCCGGGGGCGATAGCGTTTACTTGAATATTGTATCGAGCTAAATCAATAGCCATCGCTTTTGTCATCTGAGCCACAGCCCCTTTACTAGCAACATAGGCGGATACTCTACTTAGGGCTATATAACTTACAAAAGAAGCTATGTTTATTATCTTTCCTTTTTTTCTGTCTGCCATTAGTTTGCATACTTCTTGAGACATAAAATAAAAACCTTTTGCATTTACATTCATTATATGATCATAACTTTCCTCTTTGGTCTCCAAAAAAGGTTCTCGAATGTTTGTACCAGCGCAATTGATCAATACATCAATTTTATTAAATTCTTTTAAAGCAATCCTTGTTGCATTTTTAATTGAATTGATTTTGGTTATATCAAGCACTACAGGCAGGGCTTTCATTCCCTTTTTATTAATTTCTTCTGCAATTTCTTGTAATAAAGACTCACGTCTTGAAGCTATAACTATATTGGCCCCAACCTCTGCAATTCCCCGGGCAATTCCTTGAGCAATTCCTCCTGCTCCACCAGTAATAAAAACAGTCTTGCCCTCGAGAGAAAATTTATCACTCATTTTAAATAACCTCCTTAATTAATTTATTTTTCTTTAGTATGGCTTTGGCTATCACCTTATCTTACCAAATAGTCTAGGGATGAAAAGGACAATATCAGGAAAATATGCAATACTTAATAATATTAATATTGAGATTATAATAAAAGGGAAGATAGCCTTAGAAATTTTTTCTAAAGAAAGACCAGATATAGAGGATGCAATATAAAGGCAAATCCCTACCGGTGGAGTTATGAGACCAATATATAAAGCAAAGCAGATTATAATGGCCACATGTACGGGGTTAAAACCAACCTTTAGCAACGTGGGTAGTAAAACTGGTACTGTTATAATTAAAGCCGCGATAGTATCCATAAAAGTTCCTATAAATAAAAGAAATAGGATAACCAAAAGTAAAATAAGATTAGAATTATTGGTTAATGACAGAATCCATGTGGTTAATTTTAGAGGGATCATTTCAACTGTCAATATCCAACCAAAGGGAGAACAAACAGCAACTATCAAAAAGCATGCTCCTGTTATAACTGCACTGTTTAAAATTATTTTTTGGAGCTTAGAGAAGGTAAGTTCTTTATATATGAATAATGATATTACAAGAGCATATACACAGGCAATTGCAGAAGATTCTGTTGGAGTAAAGATGCCACTTAAGATTCCCCCAATCATTATTATGGGCATAATCAAAGCTAGAATTGCATCCCTTATTTCTTTCAGAGTATCTGATAAAGGAATTTTTTCATGCTTTATAGCAGGAGGACATTTATTTATAAAAAAAAGTCGGATAGCTACCATTTGAAACAAGCCTATCATTAGCCCTGGGATAACCCCAGCCAAAAAAAGAGCTGCTACCGAAACGTTTCCTGCTACAATTGCATAAACTATAAAAGGAAGGCTGGGTGGTATTATTCCTCCGATGGTAGAGGAAGCCGCAGTTATTGCACTACTAAAACCAAGTTCATATCCCTTTTTTTTCATGGCGGGTATTAAAATAGCTCCGATAGACGAGACGTCAGCCGTTGCAGCTCCTGTAATTCCAGCAAAAATCATACTTACAATTACATTAATGTAAGCTAATCCACCTCGCACAGATCCAACTAAGATGTAAGAAAATCTGATTAATCTTTTTGTAAGCCCACCAGCGTTCATTATGCCACCTGCTAATATAAAAAAAGGAACTGCCATTAGAACGAAAACATCGAGTCCAACAAACATCCTCTGAGGGATTAGTACCAAAGGTAAACCTGTTAGTAACATATAAATAAGGACCGTTAAGCCGATGACAAATGCAACAGGGATACCAAGCAACAAGATGAGGATAAATGATATAGCAACTACAAAAATCATATCTTTTTTGACTCCTCAGTTATTTGTTTATATTTTGCATTTTTTTTAAGAGAACAACAAAAGAATAAATCAAATGCATTAAGCAGTGATCTGAATAGCATTAAAAGAAAGCCTAAAGGGACTACTGAATAAACAATGGACATTGGAATTCTCAAAGAGGGAGAGAGTTGACCTGTTTTTAGAAGAGATACTACAAGCCTAAAGCCATATATTGTTATTATCATAAGGAATATACTAACCAAAAAAATCCCTGCTAAATCTACCCATCGTTGGGTTTTGATTGGCAAAGCATTCCTTGCAAAAGTAACTCCCACTAATTCATTTTTTCTTAATGCTATAGAAGCCCCAAAAAAAGAAAAAGCTACTAATAAATATCTTGCAAGTTCCTCTATTCCGTACATACTAAATCTAAACAAATCTCTAAACACTATTTGGGAAAATACCAACAGGAGCATAAGGCTCAAGCTATAAATCACGATTATACTAGTTATCCAGTCAATTTTTGAATCCAAATTTTCCAGGATTTTTATATTTATTTTCAAATAGAAATCTCCTAAGTTCAAATTTTGAAGAAGGTATCAATTGTATTATATCTGGTAAATTAAACTACTTTATAAATAAACTGGGCTAACCAGGCAAGGTAAATAGATAGATCCTTAATGTAAGAAATAGTTATGTAAAAATATCTATCATTCATCTAAACCCAATTTACCCAGTCTATTCAAAAAAATACAACATCTTAACTTGTTTCTTATAATCCAGTAATTACATTAAAATTATTCTACACTTCTAATTTCATCAATAACTGATTCAAGTTCAGGTTTTTCTTTAAGGAAATTGGCGTATACGCCCTCTACTGCTTTAACAAAAGGCTCTAAATTGGATGGAGTATTTATTTTAATACCATAATCCTCCATTATTTTAAGACCATCCTCGCCTGTTTTTATATAGTCTCTATTCATGGTCTCGGCTGCTACTGGGACGGAATCTAAAATGGCTTGCTTTTGATCAGGATTTAATTTATTCCAACTTTTTTCAGACATTATAAGCACTTCGCAGTTAACAAAAACTGGTAGAAGAGTTAGATATTTTTGAACTTCATATAGTTTAGCAGTATTAAGTGTTCCAAGAGCATTTTCGTTTGCATCAACAACTCCCATTTGTAATGAAGAATAAAGTTCAGAAAATGGAATTGGCACAGGAGAAGCGCCTAAGGCTTTATAAGTTGCAATATGCATAGGTACTTCCATTAAGCGAATCTTTAACCCCTTAATATCATCTGGAGTATTAATTGGCCCTCTATTATTCATAGGCACTCTGAATACAGGTGCGGTAAATGCCAATCCAATAAGGCCAGCCTTATTAAAGTCTTCAAGTAATTTCTTGCCTATAGGCCCTTCAGCTACTTTTAAAAAGTGTTCCTCATCTCTAAAGATGAATGGCAAATTAAATACATCAACTGAAGGTACAAAGTTTGATGTCACGCCCGTTGAATTCCACATCAAATCAATATTACCCATTTGAAGGTTTTCGATAATATCCCGTTCTCCTCCCAGTGCTGCGTTAGGGTAGACATTAACCTTTAATGTTCCCTCCGACTTTTGCTCAACTGAATCAGCGAATACCATTGCACTTGTAGTACAAGGGTGTTCTCCCCCTGGACATACGTGTGCAAATTTTAGTGTTAAAGTTTCAGTTGCTCCTATTCCAGAAATAGTTGATATCAACAACACCATAGTCAATACAGCAATTACTAAAAATTTACTTTTCTTACTCATAATTTTCCTCCTACTCCTAACTTATTTTACTTTACTTTTAACCATCCTATTATTTCAAATAATGATCACCTCCCTTTAAAAATATTTATATGATTTTTTGTCCTTTTATATTTTAATGTTTCACTTATTTGGATAATATCGAAATTCAATGCAATTAATTCCTTCCTCTGTAGTAAAAGGACCATGTTCAGTTCCAGCAGGGAAAAATGAAAAGGTTCCTTGATGCCACACTTTCCCATTATTAATATTTGTTTGACTCCCTTGTAGCACATAAACAAATTCATCACAATCATGTTTCAATGTATCTAACCCTTTGAAACCTGGGTCAGTCCTAGTTAATCTGATATAAGTACCACTTTTTTGGTCTTTCCAGATAATTTTTTCCCACAATTTATCCTTTACCTTTACCCAATTAATTTGATCTGTATAACAGGCTTCACATTTTTCATCCATATTATCATTTCCTTTATGATTTTATTCTTGGTCTAAATTTGCTAATTTTAAACCAGATATCTTTGGTTCAAAGAACTTAATGTCCTTGTACTCTCGTAATAAATCAAGTTTAGCTTGTTGAATATGCTTTTGCATTAATTCTGCTGCAGCTTCGGGTTTTTTTTGTTTTAATAATTGCAATAATTCATAGTGTTCTTCAATTCCTTTTTTCATCCTTCCAGGTATATATAGTGAGGAGTATACACAAAGACGGATTTTTTTCTCAATAGGAATCATCATCTTAATCAACAAGGCATTGTGCGAAATTTTAGATAACTGATTATGAAATTGCCTGCTATAGGTTTTATATTTTTCCATTTGATTATTACGATAATATTCTTCTCCTAAGGCTTGGATTTCAAACAATTTTTTTAAATTAATATCATTTATGTACAAAGTTGCTTCTTTTATCGCTAAAACTTCCAAGGCAATACGTATATCGTATAATTCCTCAATATCTTTTCCCGATAAGGAAATAACTCTAGGTGGTTTATTTGATTTCTTTAGTACTAAACCATCTGCGACTAAGCGATTTAACGCTTCCCTAATAGGAGTATTGCTCGTACCAATATATTTAGCCAATTTATACTCAGGTATTTCTTCGCCAGGTTTGAAAGTGTGATTAATAATTGATTCCTCAATAATTTCACATACGCGGTTTGTTAAAGTGTGCTCTCGAATAATTTTGGGAATCAAAATTTTTTTAGTATCAGCCATAAATTTACCCCTCTCGATTAATTAAATGAATTCTCTAAAATATAGTTAATATATTATGCGTAATGCATTCTGCATAACTACAATTTAATAATATCATTTTTTTTATATTTAGTCAAGATTTTGTTTGAGTCTGTTATTTAAGAATCAAAAGTGCACTGTTTTTCAATGATTTAAAATTCAAAAGTGCACTAACCTAAAATGTTAAAAAGATGTAATCTAGAACTAAATTCTAAAGAGAAAAG
>Ga0307428_1000286_pt1 | contig 37701 bp, 35 predicted proteins | sample SalMarWE160240MG_FD_202161 | JGI IMG/M metagenome (GOLD analysis project Ga0307428, IMG submission 202161) | Salt marsh sediment microbial communities from the Plum Island Ecosystem LTER, Massachusetts, United States - WE1603-240 | ecosystem: Environmental > Aquatic > Marine > Intertidal zone >...
ATTCACTAATCTTCTTTTTACGTTCGGTAACCAGTTTAATAATTTCTTCTTTGTATTCAGGGGTAAATCTTTTCTTTCCCATTAGCTTAACACTTCCTTTCATGTTATTATTATAGCAGACTTTCTAGGTGTCCAGCTAATCGGGTACAGGTCATTTAAATTATATTTATTTACTTTCCCTTACTTATATTACTTATTATTCATTTTTCGCCATAAAGTTGTACGGCTAATGCCTAATCTTCTTGCTGCGGCAGCTTTATTCCCTTTTTCTTCATTTATAATTTCTTTGATGATATTTTTTTCAATATTTTCTAGATTACCGCTTAATGGATAATTTATATTATCTTGCTTTTGGTAATTATCTATCACACCACCTCCATACTGCAACTTCATAATTTCTTTTATTAAATTGGTCATGATAAAATTGTTATCAGTTCTAACTACTAATCTTTCTATAATATTTTCTAACTGTCTAATGTTGCCAGGCCAATCGTAATTTTCTAATATTTGCATTCCTTCTTCAGAAATACCTTCTACAATCTTTTTAAACTTATATCCATACTTTTTAATAAAAAAATTAACCAATAAAGATATATCTTCTTTCCTTTCTCGCAAAGGAGGAATCTCTAAATTTAAAACGTTAATTCGGTAATATAAATCATCTCTAAACTTATTTTCCTTAACTAATTGAACAAGTTTCTTATTGGTAGAAGCAATAATCCTAACATCAACTGGTATTACTTTATCATCTCCTAATCTCCTAACTTTATGTTCTTGAAGAACTCGTAGCAATCGAGCTTGGATATTTTGAGAAATTTCTCCTATCTCATCGAGAAAAATAGTTCCTTCATGTGCTTGTTCAAAAAGACCCATTTTACCTTCTTTTTTAGCCCCGGTAAAAGCTCCTCCCACATAACCAAAAAGTTCACTTTCAAGAAGGTTTTCTGGAAGCGCAGCACAATTAAAGGCTACAAAAGACTTGTTTCTTCTTGGGCTATAATTATGTATTGCTTGTGCAAAAAGTTCTTTCCCTGTTCCTGTTTCGCCATAAAGTAAAACAGGTGAGTCAATTTGTGCGTAATTTTTTGCTTCTTCCTTTAAATTTCTGAATATTTGACTTTGGCCAATAATATCACTAAAAGTATTTTCTGCAACATTTCCTTTTAAATACAATTTTTCTCTTATTTTTTGTTCTATCTTTTGTACTTGTGAAACCTTCTGGAAAGTAACTACAGTTCTAACTATTTCATTATTAATTTTAATCGGAATAATATTTGCTACAATTTTTATATCCCCAACCGTCCATAATTTCCCTTCTATCTTTTGGCCTATTTTTGTAATCTTAGAAAAATCAAATTCTGGAAAAATTTTATTTATATTTTTCCCTATTATCTTATAAGCTTCTCTTTCAAAAATCTTCACTGCCTGAGGGTTAAAAGTATCGATTACATCCTTTTGGTCTACAACAATTATTCCCTCATAGGCAAAATCAATAATACTTTTTATCCTCTTAGTTTTTTCTAACTCCCTCTTTCTAACTTCCGCTACTCTTTCAGCTTCCAAGATTGATTGCATTAAAGCTTCTTTCCCTGATCTAATTAAAAAAGCCTTCATGCCAAGTTGTTTAGCCACCTTTATAGAAATGTTATCTCCTACTACACAATTATAACCTTGCATTTTTATTTCTTTTAGTTTTTTTTCAATATAAAGAGGATGTTCATACCAATTTTCATTCAAAGTTAAAATTTCAATATCAATATTCATAATATCTCCCAAACCTTTTATACCATATGTAAACGGGTAAAAGCCTACAACGGCAACTCTATTGGTTTCCTGTCGAGCTTGGTGAAGGGCTCGCATTAAATCAAATCCACTAACCTGAACTTCAACAACAGGAAGATTCGTTACTTTTTTCTTAATGGCAATTGCTGTTCCACCTCTACTTATTACAACATCAATCGCCCCCTGCTCTTCTAATTCAACTGCTTGACGAGCGCCCTCTTCAAGATCTCCGATTTTTATTATTATATTTTTGTTATATTCTTGACAAATTTCTGAGAATAATTCTCCCATTTTTTTGTAAGGAGCAATAAATGCTATTGAATAAGACATTAAGGTCAACCTCTCATTACTAAAATTTTTATGTAATAAAATTAAAACTATGGTTTTAACAATAAACGTAAGCTAAATATTTTTTAAATGAGAATATTTCCCAAATTTTTTTAAATAAGGAATTAATCCCTCGCTTTTTAAAATAGTTAAAAGCTGAAGGGGGAATTTTTCAATTGATAAGGTTTTTCTGGAAGCACTTAAAAAAATTAATCCCTCTTTAAGATTAATTTTTATTAAACTTCCTTGTTGCACTTCTTTAACTATACCAGAACATTTCACTGCGGGCAATCCTACATTTAGAGCATTTCGATAAAAGATGCGCCCAAAAGATTCTGCTACCACCGCCTTAATTCCGGCGCATAAAATAGCCCGGGGAGCATGTTCTCTACTGGAACCGCAACCGAAATTCTTCCCTGCAACTATTATCCAATCTCCTCCTGCTATCTTTTTGGAAAAATCCGGGACAGCATCCTCCATGACATGTGAAGCAATCTCTTCTGGTGAAGTTAAATAAAGATACCTTCCCGGATAAATCTGGTCAGTATCAATATCATCTCCTACTTTAAAAACTTTTCCCTTTATTATGGGTTTAAACATATAAAATGTTCCCTTCTGGATTCCCTCTTTCGGGAATGACAATAATAGACAGGCGAAACGCCTGTCCTACGGAGTAATTTATTAGCCAATTGTTAAATCGTTGAATTGGTAAACTGATAAACCGAGCAACTAAATGGACATGCACCTTGTATCTCGTATCTCGCAACTATTAACTGTCAACTGAAAACTTACATTTAATACTAACGACTATTTTTCTATACTCTTTACTCTATGCGCTATTCAAAAATTACAAAAATTCTCGAGGGTCGGTTATTGCACCTTTTATTGCTGAGGCAGCTGCGGTAGCCGGAGAAGACAAGAATATTTTTGCTTCTGTACTGCCCATTCTTCCAGGAAAATTTCTACTGGAAGTAGAAATGCAATTTTCTCCTGGAGCTAAAACTCCTTCGTGAGCACCTAAACAAGGACCACAAGAAGGAGTAGCCAAAGTTGCCCCCGAATCTAGCAAGATTTGAATATAACCCAGATCAATACATTTTTTTAATATTTGGCTGGAAGCGGGTATAACAAGTAATCTTACCTGGGGAGGTATCTTCTTTCCCTTTATAATTTCTGCAGCTGTTTTTATATCGTTAATTCTCCCTCCTGTGCAAGTTCCAATTAACGCTTGATGAATTGGTTTTCCTGCCGCCTGAGAAATCGAGACTACATTATTCACTCTATGAGGAAGAGCAACCTGTGGTTCGAGTTTGCTGATATCAAAATTATAGACAGATTCGTATACTTCATTTTCTTTTTCACCTAATTGTTTAATGGACATATCTTTTTGAACTTTTTGATGTTTAACCTGGGAAAGATAATTCCATACCTTTTTATCTGGCTTGATATAGGTGGCTTTTGCCCCCATTTCCACGGACATATTGCAAATGACCAAACGTTCATCTAAAGATATCTCACTCACTACTTCCCCGGTATATTCTATGGCTTTATACAAGGCAACATCTGTACCTAATTGGGAGATAATATAAAGAATGATGTCTTTAGCCATTATTCCCTTTCCTGTTTTCCCTCTTATATTGATTTTAATAATTTCCGGAACTCTAAACCATATCTCCCCGGTAAGTAAGACTGCGGCCATATCTGTAGCCCCTATCCCCGTTGAAAAAGCACCGAAAGCTCCATGGGTGGTAGTATGTGAATCAGTAGCAACAAGCAACATTCCCGGCCAGACCAAACCTTCTTCCGGCATTACCTGATGACATACTCCTCGGTTAATATCAAAGAAATGTTTTATCCCTTGCTCTTTAGCAAATTCTCGCATTTTCTTCTGATTTTCCGCAGCTTTAATGGTAGGAGCAGGGGCATAATGGTCCATTACAAAAGATATTTTTCGAGGGTCCCAAACTTTATCCCCTCCCATCTCCCTGAAAGATAAAATAACTTGCAAATATAAATCGTTGATTTCAGCCAAATCCACTTTGACTACAATAAATTCACCAGGTTTAACCCGGTTTCGATTCGCAGCACGAGCTAAAATGTGATATAAAGGATGCATTATTTAAGAAGACTCCTTAATAATTTAATTGAAAAACTAAGTTAACTGAGGTAATACCGTATTCCCTGAAGGAAGAATATAAGCTTGAAAATCTTCCCCATATTTATTTTTAACATAATTTAAAGCTTGAGAAATGTTTTCCATAGGAATAAAAAATAGTTTTCGAGCTTTATCCGAAGGAAGGGAAGAAATTAAAATCATTTCCACTTCTTTTGTTAATTTAGCTATAGCATAGGCTTTGTGACCGCCTAAAACAAATTTATTCTTCAAGCGTTTGATTATATCATCGGGAGTATTTGCTTCTTCTATCCACTTTTCAAAAGTGGCTTCTCCATAACCCTCTAAGCATTCTGCTGTTAGTATAATTGTTCCCCCGGGTTTTATCGCCTGGTAGGCATTATTTAAGGCTTTTTGAGCTTGATAAACATTAATATCTTTAGGATAACCGCCCGCACTGGTAATTACTACCTCTGCCTTTTTTTTAATAGGACAAATATATATTTGTTTACACACCTCTACTCCATATTGCCATGAAGTTAATAATTCTCCCGCTACAATTTCTAATATTTTATGGTTTTCATCAGTAACTACATTGATGTTAAAATCAACCCCTACTTTTTCTGCAGCTTCCTGCATCTCTTCGTGAACAGGATTACCTTTCAGGTTTCCGGCTCGAGCATTGTGATAAACCATCTGAGCATGATTAGCTTCAATAGTCTTTCTCCCGCAAATACCGGGAAGGATAGATTTTCTTCCTCCGGAAAAACCGGCAAAATAATGAGGAACTATTACCCCGGTAGTAATTATAAAATCTGTCTCCGAGATAATTGGGTTAACCCAGAGCTTATTACCACTTTTCAATTTATCTAAATCTTTTAGGTAGGGGTCATCACAATCATGATTAATAAATTTATAAGCAGAAAAAATATTTTTCCCAAATATTTCCTTTATTTCTTCTGGGGAATTACTGCGGTGTATACCTGTTGCAATGATAAAAATTATATTTTCTTTTTTAATCCCAATCTGCCTTAATTCATCTAAGAGTGGAGGTAAAATTATTCCATAAGGCGTAGGCCTGGTTATATCGTTTACAATGATTAAAATCTTGCTGGCTTTTTTCTGAAAGATTAATTCCCTCAGAGAAGGGCAACCAATCGGATTTTTTAAAAGTTCTCTTAATTTATTTTCCGGATTTAATAGAACTTCTTGTTTTTCTAAGTTTAACATTTTTATTATATTTTTATCTTCAATTGGTAATCGAATTTCCTCTTTACCATATTTTAATTTCATTTTTTTGCCTTTTTTAAAATAATAATAGTTCTATTTATCATATTCTAGAATTATTGAAAGATTTCTATAAATTATTCCCAATTTTTAATTAATTTTACTAGATTCTGGCTACTCCACTCTCTATAGCTGCTTTTGCTACTGCTTCTGATTCCCGTTCCACCACCCGAGGGTCGAAGGCATCTGCGATAACATTATCATCGCTTAATTCATCGTCTGATATTAAAGAAGCCAGGGCATAGGCAGCTGCTAATTTCATCTCTTCATTTATTTGACTTGCTCTTACTTTTAGTGCTCCTTTGAAGATAGCAGGGAAACCAAGGCAATTGTTGACCTGGTTGGGAAAGTCAGATCTACCGGTACACACAATGCGGGCACCTGCTTTTTTGGCTATATCGGGCATAATCTCAGGGGTGGGGTTAGCCATAGCAAAGATAATAGAATCTTTAGCCATAGTTTTTACCATCTCCGGTTTTAAGACTCCTGCTACCGATAGTCCTAAGAATACATCCGCTCCCACTATGGCATCAGCTAAGGTTCCTTCAATCTTATCTTTATTGGTAATTTTCGCCATCTCTTCTTTAACCGGATTCATATTCTCTGTTCTGCCTTCATAGATGATTCCTTTAGAATCACAAAGGATGGCATTTTTTACCCCTGCAGACATAATGAATTTTAATACCGCTATGGCTGAGGCTCCTGCTCCATTTACTACTACCTTTATCTTGTTTATATCTTTGCCTACTACTTTAAGGGCATTAAGCAAACCGGATAATACTACGATGGCAGTACCGTGCTGGTCATCATGAAATACGGGGATATCTAAGATTTTTTTCAATCTTTCTTCTATTTCAAAACAACGGGGGGCACTGATATCCTCTAAGTTGATTCCTCCAAAACTGGGAGCTATTAAAGTTACAGCTTCCACAATCTTATCCGGGTCTTTAGTAGCCAGACAGATAGGGAAGGCATCTACATTGGCAAAGTGCTTAAAGAGGACGGCTTTACCTTCCATTACCGGGAGAGCTGCTTCCGGACCTATATCTCCCAGACCTAAAACTGCAGTACCATCACTTACTACTGCTACCATGTTTCCCTTGGAAGTATATCTGTATACTTCTGAAGTTTTATCGTGAATCTTTCTGCAGGGTTCAGCCACTCCGGGAGGATAGACAACTGCCAGGTCATGCATATCTTTTACTTCGGTCTTGCTTATTACTTCAATCTTTCCTCTGTTTTCTTCGTGCAGCTTTAAGGCCTCTTCATAAATATTCATTTTCCAATCTCCTTTTTTAGTTAAATTTATTTAATTTAATCATTTTCTATATTTTGGTGGTTCTGTTTCATATAAATTATTTCCTGCTGAATCTATTACTACTATTGCAGGAAAATCCTCTACATAAAATCTAAAAACTGCTTCTGCCCCTAAATCTTCATAAGCTATTACTTCAGATTTTTTAACCCTTCGAGCAATTAAAGCTGCTGCCCCTCCTACTGCTGCAAAATATACTGCTTTATTCTTTTTCATACTATCAATTACTTCTTTAGAGCGAAACCCTTTACCAATCATACCTTTAAGTCCTCTTTCTAATAAAGAAGGAGTATAGGGATCCATGCGATAAGAAGTGGTAGGTCCTACTGAACCACAGAGATATCCTGGTTTAACCGGGGTAGGGCCAGCATAAAAAATAATTTGTCCTTTTAGATCTATAGGAAGTTTCTTCCCTTTTTCAATTAATTCAAAAAACCTTTTATGGGATGCATCCCTGGCAGCATAAATATTACCAGTGATATTTACAAAATCCCCGGCTTTTAAATTAATAATTTTTTTTATATCTAAAGGTGTAGATATTTTTATAATATTTTTCATAAAAAACACTTTCCACTTATTTTATATTTTTTTATATTATTCCTTCGGCATGCCGGGCGGCATGACAGCACACATTTACTGCAACCGGGAGCCCGGCTATATGGGTAGGCAGGTAATCTATGTGCACCGCCAAACTCGTAACATTACCTCCTAAGCCCGCTGGGCCAATACCTAAATTATTTATCTTAGTTAAAATTTCTTTTTCCAAGTTAGCATATTTTGAGTTTTTATTAGATTGACCAATTTTGCGAGTAATTGCTTTTTTAGCTATCACCATTGCTTTATCAATAGTACCTCCGATGCCTACCCCGATTATAGTTGGAGGACAAGGGTTAGGACCGGCCTTTTTTACCGTTTCTACCACAAAATCTACAATTCCTTTCTCTCCATCGGCTGGTTTTAACATGGCTATTGCGCTCATATTCTCACTGCCAAATCCTTTAGGCATTACTAATAATTTAATTTTATCTCCGGGGACTATATCAGTATAAATAATCGCTGGCGTGTTGGTCTTGGTATTTTTTCTTTCAAAGACCGGGTCATCAACTACTGATTTTCTAAGATATCCTTCTTTGTAAGCTTCTTTAACTCCCTGGTTTATGGCTTCGGCAAAGTCACCATCTACTAAATAAACTTCCTGGCCCACTTCCACAAATACTACCGCTAGTCCGGTATCCTGACAGATGGGCACCTCTTCTCTTGAGGCAATCTTATTATTTTCTATAATCATCTTTAAGACATATTTCCCTATAGGAGAATTCTCCTCTTCTAAGGCTTTTTTCAGTCGTTGTATAAGGTCTGGATTTGTATAAAAATTAGCCCTAAGGAATAGCTCTTTCACTTTATTTTTAATTTGATTAGCTTTAATTTCACGCATTTTTATTTTTTTCTTCCTCTTTGCCTATCATATGGCTTAAAAAATTCTCTAAGGCACTTTCAATATGTTTCTTGCTCAATATGTCTGCTCTTTTTGAATCTTTTATCTTCAAAGCTTCTGCAATTTCTTGATGTTCTTTCAATGAATATTTGAGTCTTCCCGGGACATTGAGAGACTTGATTCGATATCTATTTACTTGTTCACTTATATTTTTACGAATTTGTATCAATTGTTTGTTCCCACAGCTATTTACAATTAATTCATGAAATTTAGTGTCTATGTCGCTAAAAGCCAGCGAATCGTTCCTGCCGGTAAATTTTTCCATTTGTTTAATATAGCTATCTAATTTTTTAGTTTCTTCCTTGCTAATCAGTGTGGCAGTTAAACGAGCGGCTAATCCTTCTAAAACACCACGGATTTGCAGAACATTCTGAACATCTTCGATAGAAGCATTATTCACTATCATTCCCTGATTTGGATTCATCTTTAAAAATCCTTCGGCAGCTAATTCTCTTAAAGCTTCCCTGACGGGAGTCCTACTTATACCCATTTGTTTGGCAATTTTACCTTCTAATAATTTAGTCCCTGGTTTTATTGCCCCTTTAACAATTTCCCTTTTTAATACTCGATAAACTTTTTGGCTTAATAATTCGTATCCTTCTATTTTTGAAATATTTTCCATTATTCATATCTCCCAATCCAAGATAATTCAAAACATCTATATCTTGAGAATTTAGATTTAATTTGGAAAATTGTATACATTATACATTATACTTTATACTATATACTATACTACATATATTTCAAAAATCCTTCTTTTTTTGAAAAATTTTTTAAATTTTTTTCATATTTTTTCTAAAAGTTTCTGTAACCCTTGTTTTAATTGCTCTTCTTGATAAGAAAAAAATGAGGAAACATGCTGGATTCCCTCTTTCGAAGGAATGACAAAGGAAAAATACAAAAATAATAATGAAAAAATGAAATAGTATATCGCACACGATTTTATAATAATTTTTGGGTTATAATCATACTAATTTAATTACTATTTTTCTTCTAATACCTGCTTAGCTTTCTGGATAGACTCCCTTACCCTTTTTAGAGAAGTCCCGCCATAAGAATCCTTAGCCTCAACGGCAAACTGGGGTTTTAAAATATCTAAAGTTTTTTTATCGAAACTTTTATGAAATGATTTTAATTCTGGTATAGCTAGGTCCTCTAGATATTTTTTGTTTTCCAAACAATGGAGGACAATTTTACCTACCAATTTATGGGCTTCTCTAAAAGATAAGCCCTTTTTTACTAAATAATCTGCCAATTCAGTAGCAGTAGAAAAATCGCCCTTGGTGCTTGCTTCCATCTTTTTTTTATTGACCTGCATAGTCTCTATCATCTTACTCATTAAGAATAAAGAACTCTCTAAAGTAGATACAGTATCAAAAAAAGGTTCTTTATCTTCCTGCATGTCGTGATTATAAGCCAGAGGCAAAGCCTTCATCGTAGTTAGAATATTTATCAAATTTCCATAGACTCGCCCGGTCTTCCCTCTGATTAATTCTGCAGCATCAGGATTTTTCTTCTGAGGCATAATACTGCTTCCAGTACAAAAAGAATCATCCAGCTCAATAAAATTAAATTCTTGGGAGGACCACAAAACCAATTCCTCCCCTAAGCGGCTCAAATGCATCATCAAGATGGCTGAGGCAGATAAAAATTCTAAAATAAAATCTCTATCGCTTACTGCATCAAGGCTATTCTCTGAAATCTTACTAAAACCAAGTTGTTTAGCTACAAATTCTCTATCAATAGGGAAAGAAGTGCCTGCTAAAGCAGCAGAGCCCAGGGGTAGAACATCAATTCTTTTATATAAATCTTGCATCCTTCCCTTATCCCGTTCAAACATAAAAAAATAAGCCATCAAGTGATGAGAAAAAAGGAGAGGCTGAGCATGCTGAAGGTGGGTATAACCGGGCATAATTATCCCTAAATTTTTCTGGGCTGATGACAAAAGCGATTTCTGTAAGTCTTTAAGTAAACCCTGGATTTTTAAAACTTCTTCTTTTAAATACATCCGCTCATCAAGGGCTATTTGGTCATTTCTACTTCGGGCAATATGCAACTTCCCGGCAACAGTCCCAATTTTTTCTTTTAATTTATTCTCTACCCAAGAATGAATATCTTCTGCTTCCCCAAAAGCAATTTCTAACTTGCTCTCTTGCACTTCTTTAAGGATTTGCCTTAGTCCCTCAACAATTTTATTTTTCTCTTCTTTAGTTATAATTTTGCATTTCCCTAACATCTGAGTATGGGCAATGCTACCCAAGAGATCATGTTTAATTAATTTTTTATCAAAAGAAAGAGAAGATATAAATTCTTCCATCTCTTTATTTATATTTTTTTTAAATCTTCCACCCCATAGTTTTTCCATTTATTCCCTCCTTACAAAACACCTGATTACACAGATTAAATTCAAGGGGCGTATGGCAATACGCCCCTACTTTTTTCTTTGTAAACTCGGAACTCGTAACTTGCAATCTGAAACTTATTACTAATTACATGTTACCAATCACTGTATTTCTATACGCTAAACGCTCTACGCTCTTATTTCTAGTATTCTTTTCTTTTTCTTTGCTATATACTATATACAATATACTATATACTTTTCCTGCTTACCGAAGAATACACTTTAGTAGGCAGGCCCCAAAGTTCAATAAATCCCTTGGCAAAATCTTGATTAAAGGTATCTCCCTGGTCATAAGTAGCCAAATTAAAATCATACAGAGAATTTTTAGATTTTCTTCCTACTACCACACAATTACCTTTGAATAATTTTATTTTTATGGTCCCGTTTACCTTATCTTTAATTGCTTTTACAAAACCATCCAAGGCCTCTTTTAAGGCAGAAAACCATAGGCCATAGTAGGTTAATTCAGAATATTTTTGAGAAACAACCTGTTTAAAATGAGATAATTCTCGAGGATAAACCAATCCTTCTAAAGACTGATATGCCTTTAATAAAATAGTTGCACCTGGACATTCATAGATTTCCCGAGATTTAATTCCTACTAATCTGTTCTCTACCATATCTACTCTGCCTACTCCATTTTCTCCTCCAATTTTATTTAAACTCAAAATTAAATTCACCAGAGATATCTTCTCTCCATTTATACTCTGCGGCACTCCCTTTTCAAAATATATCTCCAGGTAAGTTGGTTTGTCAGGAGCCTTCTCCGGGCTTACCGTCCATTCGTAAACTCCTTCTTCCGGTGGCTCTACCCAGGGATCTTCTAATACTCCACATTCAATAGACCTCCCCCATAAATTCTGATCCACACTGTATGGATTTTCCATATCCACGGGGACAGGAATATTATATTTTTTGGCATATTCAATTTCTTCTTCTCGGGTAAATCCCCATTCTCGAGCTGGAGCAATTACCTGCAATTTAGGATTTAGAGCAGCAATAGATACTTCAAATCTTACCTGATCATTACCTTTACCGGTACAGCCATGAACAATAGCTTCCGCTTGTTCTTTTTCGGCAATCTCAACCATAATTTTGGAGATTAAGGGTCGAGAATAAGCTGTAGCTAAAGGATAATTTGACTCATAAACCGCACCTGCTTGCAGCCCTGGTAGAACATATTCCTTTGCAAATTCTTCTTTGGCATCAATAACGTAAGACTTGCTCGCTCCAACTTTAAGAGCTTTTTCTTTTACATATTCTAAATCACTATTTTGTCCTACGTCAACTGCTACCGCAATTACTTTATCACAATAATTCTCCTTTAACCATTTAATGGCTACTGAGGTATCCAATCCTCCTGAATAAGCCAATACTACTTTTTTCATTTTTTTCATTTTTTTCATTTTTCTATACTCCTCTTTATTTTTTTATTATTTTCTTTAAAAACAGAAATTTATATCCTCTAATATGATTATAGATTCCCGATTCCGCGGGAATGACAAAGAAGAAGGGGGAAATAACAGTTTTCAATGTAAAATTTTGCGCCAGGCACAAAATTTTACATTATTATATTTTCTTAAAAATTTTATCTAAAACTTCTATTAGATAATCTATTTCTTCTTCCTTTACAATTAACGGCGGTAAGAAGCGTAAAACATTACCCGCTGTACAATTAATTAATACTCTTTTTTCTAAGCACTTTTTTACTACCTCTGGACCATCTTTTTTTATTTCTAATCCCACCATTAGACCTATTATTCTTGCTTCTTTAATAAATTTAGGATATTTTTCTTTAAGTTCTTTTATTTTCTTTTTAAAATACTCTCCTTTCTCTTTGCATTTTGTTACTAAATTTTCTTCTTGTAAAACCTTTAAATAAGCAATTGCTGCTGCGCAAGCCACGGGATTACCCCCAAAAGTAGTTCCGTGATCACCGGGTTTAAAAGAGGAGGCTACTTTCTCTTTGGCAATCAAAGCTCCGATAGGTATCCCTCCCCCTAAGGATTTAGCAAGAGTTAAGATATCCGGCTCTACATTGTAATATTGGTAAGCAAATACCTTTCCAGTTCTTCCTAAGCCACATTGGATTTCATCAAAAATTAATAACATGCCCTTTTTGTTGCATAACTCTCTTAATCCTTCTATGAATTCTTTACTGGCAATATTAATTCCGCCCTCACCCTGAACTGGTTCTACTATAATTGCTGCTACCTGATCATCAACTGCTTCTTTAACTGAATTAAGATCATTAAATATAGCTTGCTTAAATTTGGGTAAAAGAGGAAGATAATCTTTATGATATTTATATTTTCCAGTTGCTGCTAAAGTACCAATGGTTCTTCCGTGAAAAGAATTTTTCATATAAATTATTTTATGTTTATCTTTATTTTGCTCTTTAAAATATTTAACTGCTAATTTGATTGCGCCTTCATTTACCTCTGCTCCACTATTACCAAAAAATACTTTATCCCCACAAGAAAGCTCTACCAACATCTGAGCTAAAATTATCTGTGGTTCGCTATAATAAAGATTGGAACAATGAATTAATTTTTCTGCCTGATTCTTAATGGCCTGAACTAATTTAGGATGACTGTATCCCAGGGCATTTACTGCTATACCACCGATAAAATCGTAGTATTGCTTTCCTCCCAGGTCCCATACCTTCATCCCTTCACCTTTGTCTAATACTATTGCGGGCCTAGTATAAGTCTGCATCAAATAATTTTTTTCGTTTTCTATTAATTCTTCAGTCTTCATAACCTTTAGTCCTCCTTACTTAATATCTATAATGATTGACTATACGGATTTTATTTGAATTACACTGATTAGCGAATAATTTCTGTTCCTATTCCACTATCGGTAAATAACTCTAACAAAACAGAATGAGCACGTTTGCCATTTAAGAAATGCACTTTATTTACTCCACCCTTCAAGGCTTGAACAGCCGAATTTACTTTGGGAATCATCCCTTTTTGAATCTTCCCAGATTTAATTAATTCCTTAGCTTGATCAACAGGTAAACTACTGATTAAGGAATTTGGATCTTTAAAATCTTTAAATATTCCATCCACATTGCTCAAATATATCAGCTTCTCTGCTTGCAGAGAAATGGCTATCTGGCCAGCTACTACATCAGCATTGATGTTATATCTAACTCCTTCTTTATCCACTCCCACTGTAGCTATCACCGGGATATAATTTTTTTCCAGTAGAATTGTTAATATTTCAGTATCAGTTTTTTCTACTTCTCCCACCAAACCCAACTCCGGGACTCGGTGCTTCCTAACCGTTAAAAGCTGAGCATCTTCCCCGCTCAGGCCGATACCCTTTACTCCATTCCCCGGACCTTCGGAAATATAGAGATTAATCTCTGCCACTAAACGAGTATTAATCTTACCGGTTAAAACCATTTCGGTTATCTCCATTGTCTCCTTATCGGTTACCCTCAATCCATTAACAAATTGAGGGATTTTATTCCTTTTTTCCATCTCGGCAGATATCTCTAGCCCTCCACCATGGACAATTACGGCTTCATTCCCACATATTTTAATAAAATAATATCTTTTATAATCTGTTTTTCTAAGTCTTTATCCTTCATGGTACTACCGCCGTATTTTATTACTACAATCTTATTCCAAAATTTTTTAATATAAGGGAGAGCTTCTAAAAGAGTTTCTCCCCGTTTATCTATTTCTTTATCTTTTATCATCATTATTCACCATCCTTTCTTTCAATTGACCGATTTACCAATTTGCCAATTGACCAATTATTGCAAAGGCGTATGCAATACGCCCCTACTTTTCTTTTCGCTATTCTAACTAGTTAACCAGGTAACCAACTAACCAATTAACTCTTTTCTTATTACACATTACTTATCACTGTACTAATTGTACTTAGTATTTATTTTTACATAATCATAGGTTAAGTCACATCCCCAGGCAGTTGCATTTACTTCCCCCATCTTAAGGTCAATTATAATTTTGATTTCATCAGAAGACTCTAAGTATTTATGTATCTCTTGTCGGGAAAATTCTAAAGGCTGACCATTTTCTATAATTTTTTCTTTTAGATAAAGGTCAACTTTATCTGGCATAATCTCTGCCCCGGAGTAACCCACTGCCGCTAAAATCCTTCCCCAATTAGGGTCTTCCCCAAAAACTGCTGTCTTTACCAAGGGGGAATTAATTACCGCTTTAGCAACTTTCTTGGCCTCCCTGAAAGATACTGCGTTTTGAACTTCTACTTCGATCATCTTGGTCGCTCCCTCTCCATCCTTAGCTATGCACTTGGCTAAATATTTGGCTACATATTGCAGTGCTTCTAAGAACTTATAATAATCAGCATCTTTTTTATCGACTATTTTATTATCAGCCATACCATTAGCCATAACCAACACCATATCATTAGTGCTTGTATCGCCATCCACGCTAATCATATTGAAGCTTTTTTCCACTACCTCTTGGAGAGCTTCTTGGAGTAACTCTCCTTTAATGGAAATATCGCTGGTAATAAATCCCAACATAGTCGCCATATTAGGATGAATCATCCCTGATCCTTTAGCCATCCCTCCGATTCTTACTTCTTGCCCGTTTAATTTAAAATTAACTGCGATTTCTTTCTTTTTAGTATCAGTAGTTAATATCGCTTCTGCCGCCTCTGTACCTCCCGAAGCTCTCAGTTTAGAAATAGCTTCTTTCAAGCCATCACTTATCTTTTTCATAGGCAAGAATTCACCAATTTTTCCAGTAGAAGTGACCGCCACATACTCCTTATTAATCTTTAATCCCTCTGAAATATAATTTACTGTATCCCAGGCATCTTTCAAGCCTTTCTCTCCGGTACAGGCATTGGCTATCCCACTATTTATCAATACCGCCTGCAATTTCCCTCCTGAAAGAGATAAATTTTTCTCAGTAACCACCAAGGGAGCGGCTTTAAATTTATTGGTAGTAAATGTTCCCCGGGCATTAGTTAATTTTTCCGAATAAATTAAAGCCAAATCCTTTCTATTAAATCTTATTCCGCATTTTACTCCAGCTGCTTTTACCCCCTTAGGATAAGTTATTCCTTCTTTTACTGCCTGAAAATCTTTTTTATCTAAAATATTTTGCATTATTATCAACTCCTTTTAGTTTAAAATTTGTAGGGGTCTAATTAATCCCCTCGGTCTCCGGAAAACCAGACATAATATTCATATTCTGCACTGCCTGACCGGCTGCCCCTTTAAGTAAATTATCGATAACCGAAATTACTTTTATCTTGTTCACCCTTTCGTCTATAGTAAATCCGATATCACAATAATTAGTTCCTGACACAAACTTTATTTCTGGTAGATTAGGTGGTTCAAAAATTCGCATAAAGGGAGCATCTTGATAAAATTTCTGATAAACCTTTAAAATCTCCTCTTCTTCTTTGGGGCTATTCAAATTCAAATAACAGGTGGAGAAAATTCCTTTATTAATCGGAAGGAGATGGGGAGTAAAAGAAATTTTTATCTCTGCCCCCTGCTGTGTCTGCTTATTATAATCTCCACCAAAATAGATAGAAGTTAATTCTTGCTCGACCTCCGGAATATGATTATGCTTGACAACCTTATAAGCTTTAAAATTTTCATTACACTCCGAAAAATGGAGACCTAAAGATAATTTTCTTCCTGCTCCTGTAGCCCCTGATTTAGAATCAATAATAATATCTTGCGGATCTACCAGTTTAAACTTTAACAGAGGAGCAATCCCTAAAATTATACTGGTGGGATAACACCCTGGATTGGCTACTAATAGGGCATCTTTTATTTTATCTAAGTAAATCTCTGGAAGTCCGTAAACCGTTTCACTTAACAGATTTTCACTAATCTTATTATGTCCTTTCTCATACCATTCCTTATACACCGCAGGATCCTTTATACGGTAATCCGCACTTAAATCAATTATTTTAATTCCTTTCTTTAATAACTCGGGAACTACATCCATAGAGACTGTATGAGGAAGAGCAGTAAACACCAGGTCCGAATTCTGAGAGATTAACTCCGAATCAAGATTTGTAAGTTTTTTATCTAATTTATTCAGGAATTCAGGAAATACCTCATATATATTTTTCCCAGTATAAGTAGAAGAAGTTAGATAAACCAATTCCACTTTTGGATGATTCATTAATATTTTTACTAACTCCTTCCCTGTATAACCGGTTGCCCCAATTATGCTTATTTTTAATTTTTTCATTTTTATTCACCCCATTTGTTTAGAAAATAAAAAAATCCCGTCCCTGATAATCTTCATTATCATAAAAGGACGAGATGAAATCTCGCGGTACCACCTGGGATTGGATAAACTATTTACCCCACTCATTAGAAGTTTTTAAAGGTAACCAACCTATTATTATTGAGGTTCTCTTTTCAGTTATCTTTTTTAAGATACTTTCACCAAACGTATCTTTCTCTTTATAATTTAAAGAATGACTTACTTCCCTCGTTAAATTATTCTTTTTTTGTATATTTGAAAGATATAGTACCCTAAAATTTTACTCTTGTCAAATTTTTTTAAAGTTTTGTTATTTAAAATTTTTTAAAATTCTAATCTCTTTAAATTAATACCCTCTTTAAAGCTCTCGGCTCCCTGGTTTTACTACGGGAATTCCCTTTTTACATAAAGGGCAATCTTCAGGCTGGTAAATTTTTATATCCAAAGTTAATAAACTTTTCATCTTTACTCCAAAATCTATTCTTCCTCCGCTTCGGTCAATTAATACTCCTACTCCGACCACTTGTCCGCCTCTTTCTTTTACAATATCTATAACTTCTCTTACCGAACCGCCAGTAGTAGTTACATCTTCAACCACTAAGACCTTTTCGCCTTTTTTTATCTCAAAACTGCGTCTTAAGGTCATCTTTCCATTTTCTCTTTCAGTAAAGATTGCCCTAACCCATGGTCCTAATACCTGAGCCATAACATGAGATATAATGATTCCACCGATTGCCGGCCCTATAATTACATCAATATCTTCTCCTCTGAATTTTCTCCCTAATTCGCTGCATAAATTATGCATAAATCCAGGATATTGCATCACCTGGGCGCATTGAATATATGTATCGCTATGCACTCCTGAAGTTAATTTAAAATGACCTTTCTGGATAGCTCCCGCTTCTTCAAATTTTTTCATTACTTCTTCTGTTCTAATAATCATCTTTTAATCTCCCTCCATTTCTCTTAATATTTCTTTTGCTGCTTCTACCGGATTAGAAGCATTTCTTATTGGTCTTCCTATTACTAAAAAATCAGACCCCAATTTTATAGCTTCCTGAGGAGTCATTACTCTTTTCTGGTCATCGGAAGATTTTCCAGTAGGACGTATCCCGGGAGTTAAAATTACAAAATCTTCTCCACAAGCTTTCCTTATTTCCTTAATCTCCCAGGAGGAAGCCACCACTCCATCAAAGCCGGCAGCTTTAGCTAATTTAGCCAAATGAACCACCTGTTCTTCTAATCTTTTTTTTATACCTATCTCTTTTTCTAAAATTTCCTGATTGATACTGGTAAGTAAAGTTACTCCTAAAATTAAAGGTTTTCTAATACCTAGGTCCTGACTGGTTTTTGTAGCGGCCTCGGCTGCTGCTTTCATCATTTCATATCCCCCGGAGGTATGGACATTAAAAATATATACCCCTAATTTAGTAGCTACTTCTGCTGCCCGAGCAACAGTATTGGGTATATCGTGAAATTTTAAATCCAAAAAAACCTTACCTCCCCTCTTGTTTACCATATTAACCACCTTAGCCCCTTCAGCAGTAAAGAGTTGGCTTCCAATTTTAAAGACACCTACATAATCACTCAATTTGCCCACCAATTCTTCTGCTTTTTTAAAATCATTTACATCAAGAGCTAAAACCAATCTTTCTTTCGCTGTTAACTGCATTTTCTCCCCCTTGTTTTATTAAATTTTCATACTCCCTACTAATTTATTTATATCTTTAATATTTTTCTCTATAAGATATTTTTCTATTCCTTCAATAATTTCGACAGTTACCTTCGGATTTACAAAATTTGCTGTCCCTATCCCTATTGCCCTAGCCCCAGCAATGATAAATTCCAGAGCATCCTCAATTTTTATTATCCCCCCTATTCCGATAATCGGAATCTTTACCGTCTGAAATACCTGCCAGACCAACCAGAGGGCTATCGGTTTTACCGCAGGACCGGACAAACCACCGCTGATATTCGCTAATTTAGGTTTGCGAGAATCAATGTCTACTACCATCCCCACCAAAGTATTTATCAGGGATAAGGCATCCGCTCCTGCTTCTTCAGCAGCTTGAGCAATTATTTTGACATCTGTAACATTAGGAGTTAATTTTACAATAAGAGGGAGCGTGGTAGCCTTTCGAATACTACTCACAATTTTATAAGTTGCTTTAGCGTCTGTCCCCCAGACCATACCCCCCCTTTTGACATTAGGACAGGAAATGTTGACCTCCAGACCGGCAACTCCCACCTCCTTTGAAACTTCTCCCAATCTTCTGGCTAATTCTACGTATTCTTCTATAGTATCCCCGGAAATATTTATTATCACCGGAGTATTAAATTTTTTTAAATAAGGTAATTTTTCTTTAATTAAAACTTCCACTCCTACATTCTGTAAGCCGATAGCGTTAAGCATTCCTGAGGGAGTTTCTATGACCCGGGGAGGAGGATTTCCCATTTTTGGCTTTAAATAAATTCCCTTTAATACCATCGCTCCCAACTTATCTAAATCAATAAATGCAGAAAACTCTTCACCATAACCAAAAGTCCCCGAGGCGGTCATCACCGGATTTTTCAACTTTATTCCAGCAATTTCCACTTCTAAATTAGGTTTATCAATCATCCCAAACTACCTCACTCCCTTCGAAGATAGGTCCATCTACACAAACTCTTTTATATTCATATTTAACTTTATCTTCTTTTTTATCCTTAGTTTTTATCTTACAGACACACCCCAAACAGGCACCTATCCCACAAGCCATTCGTTCTTCTAAAGATACCTGACAATTAATATTTGCCTGTAAAGCAATTTCATTGATCTTTTTTAACATAGGTTTTGGGCCACAAGCAAATATCTGGTCTGCTAACCATCCTTCTTTAATGGTTCTTTCTAATAAATCAGTAACCAGACCCTCATACTTATAACTTCCATCATCGGTAGCAATATCTACCTTTACCCCAAGGCTTCTAATACTTTCCTCACCTATGACCATCTCTTTCTTTAAGGCACCTATCAAGACTCGTACCTCTTTGTCTTGGGCTATAGATTCTTCAACTAAGGCCAGCAGGGGAGCAACTCCTATTCCTCCTCCTACTATCATAATTTTCCTACTTTCGGGATAGATATTAAAACCATTACCGATAGGACCCAAAATATCTAAATTATCTCCTACTGTTCTTTGGAATAATAATTTTGTACCCTCTCCCACTACCTGGAACAAGATAAAGATTTCCCCTTTTTCTTTATCTATTCGATGAATGCTTAGGGGGCGGCGCAGTAGAGGATAATTATCTTCACTACATTTAATATGAATAAATTGTCCAGGGAGAGCATCTTGGGCAATTTCTGGAGCTTTCAATTTCATTAAATAAATATTTGGGGCTACTTCTTTTCTGGATAAAATCTTTACTTTAATATTTAAAATTGCACTCACCTACTTTTTTAATTCACCAATTAATCTAAAAACGATTTAACAACACAGCATGTCGTGTTGAATTAAATAGACACGATGCATTGTGTCTATTCTTTTAACTAAAAACAAAAAACTAAAACTGATAACCTGAAATCTGCAACTCATTACTCATTACATATCACTTATCACTGTATTCCTATACGCTAAACGCTATATGCTCCACGCTAATTTTACGCTATTTATATATCTTTTATCACTATTCCCACTTTGTCTTCCCCGTCTATCTCGTTTAATCTAACCTTAACTATCTCTTTCTTCGAAGTAGGAATATTTTTACCGATAAAATCTGCTCGAATAGGAAGCTCTCGATGTCCTCTATCAATCAATACAGCTAGCTGAATCACTTGAGGTCTTCCTAAATCCACTATCGCATCCATGGCTGCCCTTATGGTCCTTCCGGTATAAAGGACATCGTCAATCAGTACTATTTTCTTCTGAGAAACATCAAAAGGTATTTCTGTTTTGAGCACTAATGGTTGGCGGGCAACTAAGGACAAATCATCCCGATAGAGAGTTATATCTAAGGTTCCTACCGGGATTTCCTTTTTTTCTATCTTGAGAATCTCCTGAGCTAATCTTTTAGCCAGGAAAACTCCCCTGGTCCTTATCCCGATAAGGGCAAGATTGCTTACTCCTTTATTTTTTTCTACTATCTCATGGGCAATCCTTACCAGGGTCCTCCCAATTTCATTTTCCCCCATCACCACAGCCTTTTCCTGCATATCCACTTCTTCAAACCTCCTCTTCGGCCTATTATATATTTAAACAAAAACCCCCTTACAACCCATTTTGGTTGATAAGGAGGTAATGATTTTTCCTTACCAGCCTCACTGGACTGATATTAAAGGAAGTATTAAATTTGTTTTATTACTAAAAATCCTCTTATTAATGGCTAATAAGAGGACATGATTTTCTCTTTTTTCCCCTTACTAGTCTCTCTGAACCAATTTAAAAGGGTCACTTTTATTTTCCTAATAATATATTAAAAGCTCTCAGCAGTCAAATAATTTTCTTAAAAGTTAACCAAAGGTGCCTGGCACCTTTGGTTAACTTTTAATACACCTTGATTAATATGATAAAGAAATTTTCTTTTTAATTTTCCTGGTTGCTATTAAATCTATATTATTGCCTAATAAATTTGAAGCTAGTACCTGGCCAATCTCAATAGGAGCCTCCACTTTAATCCGGTGAGTAATCTCTCCAATTTTTTTTAGATATTTTTTGGGAATAGGAACGGAAGTTTTTACGCTTACCAAAGAGAAATTCCCGTTTTCTATCAAAACAGAGCCGGTGAATACTCGTAAGGGATTAGTAATTTCGTTTTTTACATAGTCTTTTCCTTTGTGGCATTCATCCCCTCTAATATTTTTAATATTCGTCCCTTCGTATTCTACTTTTATTCGACAACCATTAGGACAAATTATACAAACAAATTCTCTCTCCATTATTAGACCAACTTCACTTTTAATCTTTTTATACCTTCTAATTCTTTAGAAGATAATTTTATTCTGATCATCTCTGCAGGGTTTACCCGTTGCAAAGATTTCTTTTTAATTAATCTTCTGCCATCTTCAAATAGCAAAATTTTCTTTCTTCCCGGTTGATTAACTCGAAAAGAAAAGATAATATCTTTAACCCTAATTAAAGTTTGGGGAACTACATATCTTAAGCCATTTCCCAATTCAACTTTGATTTCCCACTCTTTGGTTAATTTTCCTTTAAGATATTCTACTACTCCTTCAACTATATACTCAGCTTCTAAGGATACATTATCTACAATATCGTGTACCTGCAGGACATTCCCACAGGAAAAGATACCCGGAACGCTGGTCTGACCTCTTTCATCGACTTGCGGCCCTCCGGTTATGTTGTCCAAAGTTATACCTGCTTCACGAGAAAGCTCATTTTCCGGGATTAAACCTACAGAGAGGAGTAGAGTATCACAAGTTATCTTTCGCTTACTTCCAGGGATAATTCCTCCTCTTTTGCCTAATTGAGCAATGGTAACTCCCGATAAGCGCCCGTTCCCTTTTATATCCACTACAGTATGACTTAATAAAAGAGGTATATCAAAATCATACAAACATTGATTAATATTCCGGGGAAGACCACTGCTGTATGGAAGTTTTTCTGCCACCATTATTACCTCTGCCCCTTCTAAGCTTAGACGACGGGCCATAATCAAACCGATATCTCCTGAGCCTAAGACTACTATTTTTTCTCCTACCATATAATTTTTTAAATTAATTAACTCCTGAGCTACTCCGGCAGTATAGATACCAGATGGTCGAGCGCCCGGTATATTAATAGCTCCTCGGGTTCGCTCACGGCAGCCCATAGCTAAAATAATTACCCGGGCTCGATAATGCTGCAAACCTTGACTATTTACCACTACTATTTCCTTTTGAGGGGTTAAGCCAACTACCATACTATTTAATAAGAAAGGTATTTTTTTATTCGCTACCTTATCAATATATCTTTGAGCATATTCCGGACCGGTCAGGGAAGTATTAAACTTTTCCAGTCCAAATCCATCATGAATGCACTGGTTTAAGATACCCCCTAAATAGTCTCCCCGTTCGATAATCAGAATATCCTCTATCCCTTTTTGGTGACAGGCAACTGCTGCTGCTAAACCAGCAGCCCCTCCTCCAATGATAATAACTTCTTTTTCTTGCATGATTCATTTTCCTTATTACTTCTATACCCGACTAACAGATAAGAATTATTTCCTTTTAAATTAATTTCTTGAGGACTAAGTTTAAAATATTCTCTTAATATTTCCATAATTCTGGTCTGACAATATCCTCCCTGACATCTGCCCATCATAGCCCGAGTACGATATTTAATAGAAATCAGACTTCTTGCCCCCAAAGGATTATTAGCTGCCTCTAATATTTCTTTTTTAGTAACTTTTTCACAACGACAGACTATCTCTCCATAATTTGGATCTTGTTTAATTAAAGCTATTTTTGTTTTTTCATCCTGTTCTTCAAATCGAAGAATCCCCTTCCTGAAAGGATTAAAGTTAAGATTAGAATTTAGCCTTTCCTTTTTATTAATAATCTCTACTACTCTTTTTGCAATCGGTTGGGCAGCAGTTAAACCGGGGGATTCAATACCGATTAGATTGATAAAATTATCGGCGATATCGCTTTCCTCTATTACAAAATCCCAATATCCCCCCTCAGAAGAGGGAGCCTGCTTGGCTCGAAGGCCGGAATAACTACGAATGATATATCCGGGCGAAATTAATGGTAATAATTTTCGAGCTTCAGAAGAGAGCATTTTCATTACTGAGGAGGTTATTGAAAGATTATCTTTACTTTTAATATATTCATTACTTGGACCTATCAGGATATTACCATCAATAGTAGGAGTAAGATGGATTCCCAGTCCACCAGCTCCGGCTTGAGGAATAGGATAGATTAGGTGATTTATCAACCAGGAGACATTTTTATCTAATATATGATATTCTCCCCGGCAGGGATAGAGATGATATTTTTTTGTTCCTGCCATTCGGGCAATTTTATCAGCATAAAGACCGGCACTGTTGATTACGTAAGAAGAGGTAAATCTACCCCGATTGGTATTGATTCTAAAATCATAATTTCTTAACCTAGTTATATTTTTTACTTCGGTATTTAGAAAGAAATGAGCTCCGTTATCGAGGGCATTTTCAGCAAGAGCAATGGTTAATAGATAAGGAGAGGTAATGGCAGTTTCAGGAGAATAAAGAGCAGCAATTCCTTCTATGTTGGGCTCTAATCTTTTCACTTCATTTAAATTAATAATTTGAAGTTTATTTACTCCGTTCGTATCACCCTGTTGTTTTAATTTTTGCAAACCTTTAATCTCTTCTTTTTTCTTGGCAACTACTAATTTCCCTATCTTTTTATAAGGAACATCAAGTTGCCGGCAAAGTTCTTCAAAAGACCTATTCCCCTCTACGCAAAACTTAGCCATTAAGGTACCTGGTTTATTATTAAAACCAGTGTGAACCACCCCGCTATTTCGGCAGCTTATTCCCCAACCAACATCATCTTCTTTCTCCAATACTGCAATACTAGTTTTATATCTGGATAATTCCCGGGCAATAGCACAACCCACTACACCACCACCAATTATAACTACATCATAATGATTATTTATTGCTTTCATTTTGCTTTATTTCCTTTTATAAAATGCATTGGATTTTAGTGCGTTTTGATTTATTCAGAAGTAATATTCCAAGAGTTAATTTCGGCAAGTGAGGATTCTTTGGCTCTCTCTAAATGTTGAAGCAAAACTTTAATAATAAGCTCTTCATCATTCTTTTTTAAAGCCTCTATGATAGCCAGATGTTCCTTTACCGAACCGGCAAAAGTAATTCTTTTGAGGGAAATATTTCTCAGCCAATGAATCTGTTCCTGAAGGTTAGCTAATAACTCGATAAGCTTTTTATTACCACAATTTTGACTAAGAAGATCATGAAATTTTTTATCCAGAACTAAATACTGGATACAATTTTCCGCACTCGTAGGTTTGTTGACAAAATTTTTAAAACCTTCTCCTACTTTTTCTAATTTCTCTATAGATATTTTCCCGATGGATTTTCTAACCGCTAATGATTCAAGTGTTTCTCTAATTTCAAAGATATCTTCTATTACTTGAGCAGTAATCTTAGAGACTGCTGCTCCTTTCCGGGGGATAATAGTAACAAATCCCTCTTCTTCCAGCCTATTAAAAGCTTCTCTAATGGGAGCTCTACTTATATTCATTGCTTTTGATAATTCTTCTTCCGGCAAACGGGTACCAGGTTTTAAAGTACCTATTATAATCTGAAATTTTATATTCTGGTGGACTCTATCTTTGAGGGATAAATAGTTTCCTAAATTTTCAAAATATTCTTTCATAATTCTCCCCTTCTCTTCAAAGATTTAACCATTCTTAATTGTATTTTACCTTGTCGATTGTATATTGTCAACAATATTTTCGTATCTCGTATATCGTATTACGTAATATGTAAAAAGAAATAAAAAGGATAAAAAATAAAATAGAGGAGGATCAACTCGTCTGACTCTCCCCTATTTTATAAAAAGATAAAAATAAAAACTTGGAATTAATACAGTATAGCTAATAAATATAATTTAAAATTATTTAATATTTACTTCTTTAGGTTTTTTAACTACCTCATCTCCCACTTTTTCAGTAGAAGAATTTCCTCCTAAATCACGGGATCTAACTTCTCCTTCGATTAAGACCTTTTCTACTGCATCCTCAACGACTTTAGCTGCTTTTGATTCTCCTAAACAGTCCAACATCATTGCCCCAGCTAGTATAGTGGCAGTAGGATTGGCAATAGATTTATCCTTATATTTGGGAGCAGAACCATGAATTGGTTCAAACATTGAAATGCCCTCCGGATTTATATTGCCTCCGGCAGCTATACCTAGACCCCCTTGAATCATCGCTCCTAAATCAGTAATAATATCACCAAACATATTAGGGGTAACTACTACTTTGAACCACTCCGGTTTTCGAACAAACCACATAGTGATGGCATCTACAAAGGTAAACTCTGTCTCGATATCAGGATATTGACTTGATACTTCTTCAAAGATATCTCTCCATAGTCCATAAATATTAGTCAAAACATTTGCTTTATCAACTGAGGTCACTCTCTTCATATCCTTTTTCTTAGCTAACTCAAAGGCATATTTCATTACCCTTTGAGTTCCTGGTCTACTAATTAAACCGATCTGATAGGCCATTTCTTCTTCTTGTTCTAAATTAAAACCTACTTTAATTTTAGTTTTATACAGCTTTCTCAATACTTCCAAATTGTCTTGGTGGGTTTTCGCCTTGAATCTTCCCCCGATTCCTACATAAAAATCTTCAGTATTTTCTCTAACTACATAAAAATTAATATCTTCCGGGTTTTTATCTTTTAAAGGACAGGGAACTCCTTTATACAATCTGATAGGACGTAGATTAATATATTGGTCAAAATAAAATCTGGCTTTTAACAATATCTCCTTTTCTAAAATGCCCGGCTTTACTCGAGGGTCACCAACTGCCCCAAGATATATAGCATCCATATCTTCAATCTCTTTTAAGGAACTATCAGGTAATAATTCCCCAGTCTTTAGGTAATGTTCGGCACCAAAAGGAAATTCAATCCAATTAATTTCTAATCCATATCGGAAAGAGGCAGTCTCTATTACCTTTTTGCCTTCACTAATTATCTCCGGTCCTATCCCATCACCGGGAATTAAAGCTATGTTATACATCTCTTTTTCTCCTTCTTACTTCTTCTTTAATATATTCTCTTAACCCACCTAAAGAAATAATATTTTGAATAAAAGCCGGTAAGGGATTTAGCTTATAAGCTCTATCTTTGTTAATATTTTTTATTATTCCTTTTACAGCATCTACTTCTAAAAAATCACCTTCGGAAGATTGCTCTGCAATTTCTTCAGATTCAAAAATAGGAAGGCCAATGTTTATGGCATTTCTAAAAAAGATTCGGGCAAAAGATTGGGCGATAATACAAGATACTCCTGCTGCCTTTAGGGCAATAGGGGCATGTTCGCGGGAACTTCCACAGCCAAAGTTTCTACCCGCCACTATAATATCTCCCTGATTTATCTTTTTAACAAATTCAGAATCATAGTCTTCCATACAATGCAGGGCTAACTCTTTAGGATCAGAGGTATTAAGATAACGGGCAGGGATAATTACATCGGTATCGATGTTGTCTTTAAATTTCCAAACTTTACCTTTAATCATCATCCTTGTTTCACCTCCTCAGGACTAGCTATTCTGCCTAAAATGGCAGAGGCGGCAGCTACAGCCGGACTGGCCAGGTATACTTCACTTTCGGTGTGTCCCATCCTGCCTACAAAATTCCGGTTGGTGGTAGAGATGGCTCTTTCTCCTTTGGCCAAGATACCCATATAACCACCTAAACAAGGACCACAAGTAGGGGTACTTACTGCTCCCCCTGCAGTAATAAAGATATCGACTAAACCCTCTCGAATAGCCTGCAGGTAAACATCTTGAGTAGCGGGGATGATAATCAATCTGACTTCAGGATGAACTTGCTGCCCTTTTAAGATTTCTGCAGCTATACGCAAGTCCTCTATCCTCCCGTTAGTACAGGAACCGATAATTGATTGATCAATCTTAATCCCTTTTGCTTCGCCAATTGGTTTAGCATTTTCCGGTAGATGAGGGAAAGCCACCTGAGGTTCAATTTTATTAACATCAATCTTTATGATTTTCTCATAATGGGCATCTGCATCACTTTTATAAACTTGATATGGTCTTTTGGCTCGCCCTTTTAAATATTCCAAAGTAATCTCATCAGGTTCGATAATCCCGGTTTTTGCCCCTGCTTCAATAGCCATATTACACATAGTAAAGCGATTATCCATTGAAAGCCTTTTAATTACTTCTCCACTAAACTCCATAACTTTGTAATTGGCACCATCTACCCCGATCTTGGAAATGGTGTATAGAATTAAGTCTTTTCCACTTACCCATTTATTTAATTTTCCAGAATAGCTAAATTTAATGGTAGGTGGCACCTTAAGCCAAACCTCACCAAGAGCCATAATAGCTGCCAAATCAGTACTACCCACCCCTATGGCAAAGGCACCTAATGCCCCGGAAGTATCAGTATGAGAATCTGCTCCCACTACCACATCTCCAGGTAATACCAGCCCTTTTTCTGGTAGAAGGGCATGCTCTATTCCCATCTTTCCTATTTCAAAATAATTCTCTATTTCGTATTCTTGGGCAAATTCCCTTAGCAATTTACACTGCTCAGCAGATTTAATATCTTTATTAGGAGCAAAATGATCTGGTATTAGACCAATTCTTTTTTTGTTAAATACCTCTTTTGCTCCACTTTCTTTAAAATATTTTATGGCAATAGGGGCAGTGATATCATTGGCAAGGGCAAAGTCAACCCGAGCTTTAATTATATATCCTATCCTAAGATTATTTGTATCTGTATGGGCTGAGAGTATTTTTTCTACAATTGTTTTTCCCATTATTTTCTCCTTGTCTAATAAATTTCATAACTACATATCTCACAAAGGGAATATATAAACTCCTTCTCGCTCTTTAAATTAAACACCTTTTATAGTTCTATCGAGAAATTTCTTTAGATTTTTCTGTTGCTCGGCTAATTGCCTTAATAAGGGCTACTCTTATTCCCCCATCTTCTAATTCCATTAATCCATCTACTGTAACTCCCGCAGGAGTAGTTACAGCATCCTTTAGTAAAGCGGGATGCATTCCTGTTTCTAATACCATCTTTGATGCTCCCAATAAGGTTTGAGTGGTTAATTTTTTAGCCAATTCGCGAGGTAGCCCCATTCTTACTCCTCCATCAGTTAAAGACTCGATGATTATATAGGCATATGCCGGCCCACTGCCTGATAAGGCTGTAACTACATCCATTAATTCTTCCCGATGAACAACCTCCACTAATCCCACGGCTCCAAAGATATCTATAGCCATCTGAATGTGGTTTTTATCAATGTAACTTCCAGGACAAAGAACAGTCATACCTTCATTGATCAAGGCAGGGGTATTGGGCATAGCCCTGATTACCGGAATATTCTTTTCCAAACATTCCTCTATAAATTGAGTGCTGGTAGCTGCAGCAATAGATATTATTAATTGTTTTTCGGAAATCACGTCTTTGATATTAGAAAGTACTTTCTTCATCATCTGGGGCTTAATCGCAAGTATAATTATATCTTTCCCTGAAATCATTTCTTTATTATTAATATAAGTTTTAATGCCATATTTTTTGTTAATCTCTTGGGCATGTGCTTCTTGGGCAGTACTTCCGGCTAAATTTTCTTTTCTCACCAAACTATTTTTAATCATACCATTAAGAAGTGTTTCCCCTATTTTTCCCACTCCAATTATAGCAACTTTTTTATTATTAAGCATAATATTTGTATTTCTCCTTTCGATAAAAAATGTTTAATTTTTAAATTAACCAATTTACCAATTCTCAATCCAATAGTTGCCCAGTCTAATCCGCCTACATCCGAGACCTCATCAGTCTATCAGTCCACAAAATCTTATCTTAAGGCAAAAAAATGCATAAAGGGTTGTTTATCATCTTTTTCTATTTTATTACAGTAAAATTGATATCTCCCCACAGACCCATTTTATCATCTTTTATTATTACTATACCCTTTACACCTTTTATCTTTTGAGCATAAATCAATCCTTTCTCTATGTCTTTTCGTGTATTAATTATATTGCCTACTGCCGTAGCAGCAGAATCAGCAAGCAAAACAGAATCAGAAATTACAGTAACCGCGTCCGCTTGCCCAAAACTTAAAGAAGGACCTACCATGCCAGAAGATGTACAAATCCCTATATAATTCTCTTTTGCCTCTATCTTTAAAATAATTCTCTGGCTAAAAGGAGAGCTACCTGCAAATATACTCACTTTTCTCACTTTATTACTCTTAATAAAAATATCCCCACCATTTTCCACAATTACTTCAGAAGAATAATTTAAAAGTTCTTTCCCTACAAATTCAGCTATTGCTCCTGCTACTGCAGCCATAGGTCCAACTCCACATAAGGCTGTTGTGTAAATCATAGACTTGATTATCTCGGGAGCCTTTTTATCCTGAGAATAGGGCAAAAGAGTGCTTTTAAATGTGGGGTGGCTATCGATATAGCTCTCTATCTGTCCTCTAAAGTTTGAAAGCATCTGTTGGGTATAGAAACTTAACTCTTGATTTGCCCTTATGTATAGATCACTTTCTGCTTCCTTTACTTGAAAAGGGATTAAATCCTTTCCTTCAATTAAATTTCGATATTTCCTTTCTTTATATTCTATTTTACTAGTTTGAGGAAAAAGCATTGCTTTTCTTCTCGCTTACTTTAATCTTTTTAAAAAGTGACTTTAATTGCCTGCAAAGGACAAGCCTCCACACAATTGCCACAAACTATACACTTCTCATAATCTAATTTTAATTTATAAGTAACTTTATCCAAGGATAACACCCCTGTTGGGCAAATAGAGATACAAGCCCCGCAATCAATACATTTCTCCTCATCCCATAATACCTCTTGTTCTAAAAATTCAACTCCCACACCTATCTGTCTAACAAAGCTCAACCCTTCTTCTATTCGATTGTCCTCACCTTTTAGTTCTAAAACTAATTTTCCTCCTAAACTCGGTTCAAATTTTGCTTGCAAAATATTTACCCATAAATCATACTTCTTTATTAACTGATAGGTCACGGGCCTCTCTACATTTTGAGGAGAAAATGTAAAAATTACTTTCTTGCTTAACATTTAAATCATTCCTTTATTTATAAATTAGTAGTTATTTCAAAACTCAAAAATTTTTTCGTATAAAGTATTGTTTTTAATGAATTTCCAATAAGGGTTTAAACTTACTTTTCTGCGGAAATCTCTGGATGGGCTTCTGTAATAAGAACTTTCCTCTTAATATTTCTTCTTTTAACTTTTGGGCAATTTCTCGAGCTTTAGCATAACTGGAAAGGGGAGAAACGGGAACATCTCTCCCCCAAATTTTAATATTCCCCTCCCTTAATTGTTTATAATTTACCCTGCCCAAAGAAGGCTTTTTTAAATGAGGAAAACTATAATCAATTATCTCAGTCCATATATCTTCATCTTTTACGGCCACCCTTTTCATTACTTCACTATTCAAAATAGGAATTGGTATTCCTATCCCTACCACCAAAGTCACTCCATACCCTTTAAAAGTTGCTGCACAAATATAATCTGTGCTCATCTCTTTTAAATCTCCAATTACTGCCAATGTTCCACCTTTGCGGATGCTTTTTTCACTTTCATCTTTTATTACTTGAGGATAAAACTGTGTCCCTTCCCAGACTATATAACCTTGTGCCCCACCTAAAAATATTCGAGTACCTATACCAATAGTTGTAAATTCAGGATCATTAAGCAAAGGACTTAACTGACCACTGGTAGAATAACTTGCATTCCCTAAATCGGGAAGTAAAATCCCCATATAGGTGTATATTTTTCTTTCAGAAGTATTCACTGCCACATTATAATTCTGATAACCATTTCGAGGATTAAATAAAATTGCCTGATTTATACTTTTTTTAGTTATATAAGTTTCTATTTCCCGACGGGGATAACAATCTGTACCTCGAGATATAGCTTTTAGCTTAATCTTCTTCCCTGAAATTAAATCTTCAATGACATGAGCTCCTCCATATTCCATCCCTTGTCTTTCGGAAAGTTGAGTAGCACCCAAATAAACATCAACTGCCGCCAACCCCGCATAAGCTTCAACATCATTTAACCAAACTTTTTGCATTCGGATAGGGGGATCGCTATGCCCGAAATTAAGTATTACCCCTGAGGAACACATTGGCCCAAAAGTACCGGTAGTAACCACATCAATTTCTTCTGTAGCCTTTTTTATACCCTTTTCCTCAACTATAGGAATAATTTCTTCGGCATTTACTATTACAACCTTACCGCTTTTAATCTTAGCATTGATCTCCTCATAAGTTCTTTGTATGGTCAAAAAATAATCCTCCTATAAATTAGTTGTTAATAAACGGTGAATACTTCTTTCTCTCTCTTGCATCTTCTTAACTAGCTATCCAATTAACTAACTAACGAGCTAACTAATTACATACGATATACACACTCTACTACTATTGTTCTCTATCTTCTTTTTTATGTAAAGCGATTATATTTAACATCTTTTCGGTTGCTTCTATGGCTGCTAAAACTTGATCAGGGTTAATCCCTTTGGTAATAAAAGTTTTATGATTTTGCCACCCCCAGGTAATAGTACACTGCACTAAGGCATCTGTTTTTCCTCCTGGAGGTATATTAACCGTATAATCCAAAAGAGTTGGCAACGGATAATCTATTTTTTTTGCTATTTTTCTAATGGCATTCATAAATGCATCATATCCGCCATCTCCTTGGGCACTCTCTTCTAATTCTATCTCTTTATCCTTTATTTTATCTTTATACAACAATTTAACTACAGCAATAGGCTTCAATTCCATACTAGTTACTATATTGCATAATTCCAATCTAAAGGTCTTTTCTTGAGGTGTTTCCAAAACATCTGAAATAATATAAGGTAAATCCCCCGCTGTAATAGTTTCTTTTCTATCGCCAAGTTCAATAATTCTCTCTAACACACGTTTTTTTTGTGCTTTAGTAAGTTCAATGTCAATTTCCTCTAAATTATATTCTAAATTAGATTTTCCACTTAATTTACCCAAAGAATATTGTCTCTTACGGTTAAATCGTTCGGGAAAAAGAGAGGTAACGTAAAGATTACCCTTTTTATCTCCATCTGCATGAATTCCAGCAGTTTGTGTAAAAACATTAGAACCACATATAGGTTTGTTAAAAGCTATTCGTTGTCCAGAAAAGGCTTCAACTGTTTTACTGAGATGAAATAAGTGTGTTTCGTTAATTTTTGTTTTAATTTTAAGAAAATCGTGAAGCCCAACCACCACTTCTTCTAAGGTAGCATTTCCCGTACGTTCACCCATACCATTAACTGTGCAATGTACTCCTTTTATCCCTGCTTCTACGGCTATCAAAGTATTTGCCGTGGCTACACCATAATCATTGTGGGCATGAAAATCAAAATGAAGATTGGGATATCTTGCTAAAATTTCTTTAATAAATTCATAAACTTGGGAAGAATAAAGAACTCCAAGTGTATCAGGTAACATAAACCGTTTTATCGGTTCTTCTTGAAGACTATTTAAAAGATAATAAACGTAATCTCGAGAATTAATCATTCCCTGAGACCAATCTTCCAAATATATATTACAAGTAATTCCCTTTTTATTAGCATATGCAACAGTTTCTTTTATATCTTGAGCATGCTGTTCTTTGGTCTTTCTTAGTTGATTTTTTAGGTGATTCATCGACCCTTTGCTAAGGATATTCATTACTTTTCCGCCAAAATTATAGATCCAATCGACCGATTCTGTCTTGTCTACAAATCCCAAAATTTCTATCTTCTCTACACAGTTAGCCTTTTTAGCCCAATCGATTATTTCAGCCACAGATTGTTCTTCTCCTTTACTCACTTTAGCACTGGCAATTTCAATTCTATCTACTTTTACATCTTCCAGTAAAATCTTGGCAATAGTTAATTTCTCCTGGGGAGAATAACTCACACCCTTCATTTGTTCTCCGTCTCTTAAAGTAGTGTCCATTATTTCTATTTTCTTGTCCATTTTAAGCACTTCCTTTTAAATTAGTCGTTAGTGAATATTATAGCGTATAGCGGGTAGCGTTTAGCGTATAGAAAAACAGTATATAGTATTGAGTATCGAGTATTGCGTATATAGTTACCATGTTACCCCGTTTGCCAGTTAACCAGTAAGTGACGTAATATGTAACTTGCGATAATTACCGGTTCCTCTAATTTCAGAAATTTAATCTTATTACTTATTACATATTACTTGTTACTGTATTTTAACCAGCTAACCATGAGTATTTGAAACTGAATTATAAGCTATTCTGTTTACTGCCTTAAGATAAGCTCTTATACTTGCCTCTAAAGTATCAGTACTTGTACTCCTACCCGTAAAGATATTTCCTTCTCCATCTCTTATCTTCACGGTCGCCTCTCCTTGAGCATCTTTTCCTTTAGTTAAAGCCCGTACATTGTAATCTACTAATTTTAACTTAAATTTGGTAATACGATCTATTGCCTTAAAAGAAGCATCTACTGGACCATCTCCACAAGCTGCATCTTCGAATTTTTTATCTTGGTATAATAATCTTACTGTCGCAGTTGGCAAAGTTCTGTTACCGGTATTTATATGAAAATAATCCAATCTGAAGGTCTCTGGGATCTTCCCTATTATCTCTTCAGATACAATAGCCTCTAAATCTTCAATAAAAATCTCTTTCTTTTTATCTGCCAATCTCTTAAATTCTTCAAATACTTCATTTAATTTTTCTTTATCTAAAGTATAACCCATCTCTTCTAACTTCTTCTTAAGGGCGTGCCGTCCTGAATGTTTTCCTAAAACCAAATTATGGCTTTCTAAACCTACTGATTGAGGGGTCATAATTTCATAAGTAGTACGTTCTTTTAATATCCCAGCTTGATGTATACCTGCCTCGTGGGCAAAAGCGTTTTTCCCTACTATCGCTTTATTAGGCTGAACCGTAAAGCCTGTTAATTTGCTCACCAATCTACTAATAGGATATATTTGTGTGGAATTAATCCGGGTAACTTTGTGATAAATATCCTTCCTTGTTTGAAGAGCCATAACAATCTCTTCTAAAGAAGCATTTCCTGCCCTTTCACCAATTCCATTTATAGTACACTCTATTTGAGTAGCCCCATTTTTTATTGCTTCTAAAGAATTAGCCACAGCTAACCCCAAATCATTATGACAATGAACACTAATAATTGCCTTTTCAATATTAGAGACATTTTCTTTAATATCTTTTATTAATCTGCCAAATTCCTCTGGTTGGGCATATCCTACTGTGTCAGGCACATTTATTATGGTGGCACCAGCCTTAATTACTTCTTCAAAAATTTTATATAAAAATTCTTTCTCGCTCCTACTGGCATCTTCTGCAGAAAATTCCACTTCCGGACAAAGCTTGCGGGCATATCTTACCGCCTTAACTGCCCCTTCTAAAACTTGTTCAGATGAAAGCTGTAGTTTATACTTCATGTGAATAGGGGAAGTAGCAATAAAAGTATGGATTCTTGGCTTTTCTGAATACTTAATTGCTTCCCAGGCTCGTTCAATATCTTTCTTTAATGTTCGAGCTAAACCAGCAATGGTACAACCTTTAATGGTTTGAGCTACCAACTTCACCCCTTCAAAATCCCCAGGCGAAGCAATGGGAAAGCCAGCTTCTATTATATCTACATTAAGATTCTCTAATTGCCTGGCTACCTCCGATTTTTCATTAGTATTAAGTGATGCCCCCGGACATTGCTCTCCATCTCGAAGCGTAGTATCGAAAATTATTATATTATCTATCATCTTATTTCCCCCCCTATTTCGCTTTAAAGTTTTTATCTTGAAACATTTATTCGGAATAATAACTCCCGATTATTTTAATAAAAGTAGTACATTCCTCTAAAGATTTTAACGCTTCTTGAGTTTCTTTCTCATGTAACCCTTTTTCAAAATCAGTATAAAAAATATACTCCCACGGTTCCCTTTTACTAGGTCGTGATTCTAATCTGTTTAAATTGATATCTCTGAAAGCAAATTCCTTAAGACAGCGATAAAGCGCTCCAGGCTTACTTACTACTGCAAAAATAATAGAAGTTTTATTATTTTTAGGATCCGAAGATAGTTCCTTTGATAAAATTAAAAAACGAGTATAATTAAATTTGTTGTCCTGAATGTTTAAATTTAATATTTTTAAACCATAGAGTTCTGCCGCCCAACTACTGGCAATAGCAGCTATATTATTTTCCTTCGCCTCTTTAATCATCTTTACACTTCCGGCAGTATCATATGCAGGGATAACCTGACAGGAAGGTAGATTTCTTGATAAAAATTCTTCACACTGAGCCAGTGCCTGAGGATGGGAATACACCTTTTCAATCAATTTAAAATCAATTTCTTCCTTGGTTATTAAACAATGCTCAACCTTTAACTTTACTTCTCCCACTGCAAATAATTCTTGGTTTAATAAAAGGTCATGGACCTCATTTATCCCGCCAGTCTGAGAATTTTCTATAGGCAGAATACCGTATTCGGCTTCTTTGTTATTTATTTTTTTAAAAACCTCACTAAAACTTTTACAAGGAAAAGGATCTATAGAGTTTCTAAAAAATTTGAGAGCCGCAATTTCGCTAAAAGCCCCTCTTTCTCCCTGAAAGGCAACTTTATTTTTCAATCTCCTCACCTCATTTATATCAATTGACCGATTGACCAATTTGCCAATTTGCCAATTAAATAATTAAGTAACTAACCAACTATATACACTATCCTCTATAGGCCACAATTATTACCCACATCTTTTTCTTTTCTTCACTCGATACTATATACTCGATACTCGATACTGTTTTTTTATCTCCTGATTTCTTCTTTCCTAACTATACGCTAAACGCTCCACGCTATCTTCCTGTACGCGATGCGATATTATTTTTCTATCCAGGGCATCATGCTTCGCAGTTCTTTCCCTACTTTTTCAACAAGAAAATTAGCTTCTTTATTGCGCATTGCTCTAAAGTAAGGTCTTCCCACCTGATTTTCGATAAGCCAATCTTTGGCAAACTCTCCGTTTTGTATTTCTGTCAATATTTTTTTCATTTCCTTTCTTGTTTCTTTAGTTATAATTCTCTTTCCCACCTTTAAATCTCCATATTCAGCAGTATTACTAACACAATCTCGCATATGAGTAATTCCACCTTTGTAGATTAAATCCACTATTAATTTTAATTCGTGAAGACATTCAAAATAAGCAATCTCTGGTTGATATCCAGCTTCTATTAAAGTATCGAAAGCAGCTTGAATCAAGGAGGTAACTCCTCCACAAAGAATTACTTGCTCACCAAACAGATCAGTTTCGGTCTCCTCTTTAAAGGTGGTCTCTATCGTCCCTGCCCGAGTTCCCCCTATTGCCTGAGAATAGGCTAACCCAATTTCTTTAGCCTTACCTGAATAATCCTGATACACAGCTATCAAATTAGGAACACCTTTGCCCTGAACATACATCTCCCGCACTAATTGACCCGGGCTCTTAGGTGCAATCATAATTACATCCACATTATTAGGAGGAATAATCTGACCAAAATGGATATTAAAGCCGTGAGAAAACATTAAGACATTACCTTCCTGTAAGTTTTTCTCAATCCCTTCTTGATAATAGATTTTCGTCTGTATTTCATCAGGAATTAACATTTGAATAACATCTGCCTCTTTAGTTGCCTCAAAAATACTCATTGCTTTTAATCCATCTTTTTCAGCTTTGTTCCAATCTGGATATTTATCTCGAGGGCCCGCTCCAATAACAACTTTTAGTCCACTATCATGCAAATTAAGGGCTTGTGCTCGACCTTGGTTTCCATAACCAATTACAGCCACAGTCTTTCCTTCTAAATATTCTTTTTTTACATCCTTATCATAATAAATTTTTGCCATCTTTTTAATCCTCCTTTTTATTTCGACATTTTTATTTAAACCCTAAAATAAGGCAGTTTTATATCCTGTTCTCAAACAGCCACTTTTTTATTTTTTGAAAAAATATTTATTCATCTTGTTTCTTC
>Ga0307428_1000289_pt1 | contig 37075 bp, 33 predicted proteins | sample SalMarWE160240MG_FD_202161 | JGI IMG/M metagenome (GOLD analysis project Ga0307428, IMG submission 202161) | Salt marsh sediment microbial communities from the Plum Island Ecosystem LTER, Massachusetts, United States - WE1603-240 | ecosystem: Environmental > Aquatic > Marine > Intertidal zone >...
GCGCGTCGTAGATGTGGGTCTGGCGCGCGGCATTGGTGAGATGGTCGTCGCCGCGGATGACATGGGTGATGGCCATGTCGTGGTCGTCCACCACCACCGCCAGCATATAGGTCGGCGTGCCGTCAGAACGCAGCAGTACCAGATCGTCGAGATCCGAGTTCTGCCAGTTGACGCGGCCTTGCACCTGGTCCTCGATTGCGGTCTCGCCGCTCTGCGGCGCCTTCAGCCGGATCACCGGCTTGACGCCGGGGGGCGCCTCGGCCGGGTCGCGGTCGCGCCAGCGCCCGTCATAAAGTTTGGAGCGGCCCTCGCGGCGGGCAGCCTCGCGCATTTCGGTGAGCTCCTCGGGCGTCGCGTAGCAGCGATAGGCGCGCCCGGCGGCGAGCAATTGCTCGGCCACCTCGCGGTGGCGCTGAGCGCGCGGATACTGGAACACGATCTCGCCGTCCCAGGTCAGCTCCAGCCAGGTGAGCCCGTCGATGATGGCGTTGATAGCGGCGGCGGTTGAGCGCTCGCGGTCGGTGTCCTCGATGCGCAGCAGCATCTTGCCGCCGAAGTGGCGTGCGTAGAGCCAGTTAAACAGCGCGGTGCGCCCGCCGCCGATGTGCAGGAAGCCGGTGGGCGAGGGTGCAAAACGGGTAATGACGGGCTCGCTCATCGCGCGCCCTGTACCACAGTTGGAGGCAAGCGTGTCAGCGCGATTGACATTGAGCCGAGCGCCGCGTCATGGCATAGGCCGCCGTTCGCGGCATCTTAAGGCCGGACCGGGGCGCGAGGAAGCATGGCGAAGGACGACAAGGCAGGCGGTGACGCGGTGGCAAGGGAGGCCGGCCGCGACTTCATCCGCGACATCGTCCAGGCCGATCTCGACGCCGGCCGCGTCAAGCAGGTCATCACCCGCTTTCCGCCCGAGCCGAACGGCTATCTCCATATCGGTCACGCCAAGGCGATCTGCCTGAATTTCGGCCTCGCCGAGGAGTTCGGCGGCCGCTGCAACCTGCGCTTCGACGACACCAACCCGGTCAAGGAAGAACAGGAATATATCGACGCCATCGAGGCCGACGTGCGCTGGCTCGGCTACGACTGGGGCCGGCACCTCTATCACGCCTCCGATTATTTCGAGCAGCTTTACGATTGGGCCGAGGACCTGATCCGCGCCGGCAAGGCCTATGTGGACGACCAGACGCAAGATCAAATACGGGCGAACCGCGGCACGCTCACCGAGCCGGGCAGGAACAGCCCGTTCCGCGACCGCAGCGTGGAGGAAAACCTCGATCTGTTTCGCCGCATGCGCGCCGGCGAGTTTGAAAACGGCGCCCGCGTCTTGCGCGCCAAGATCGACATGGCGAGCGGCAACATCAACCTGCGCGACCCGGTGATGTACCGGATTTTGCATGCGGCGCATCCGCGCACGGGTGACACCTGGAAAATTTATCCGAGCTACGACTATGCCCACGGCCAGTCCGACGCCATCGAACACATCACGCATTCGATCTGCACGCTCGAGTTTGAGGACCACCGGCCGCTCTACGATTGGTTCATCGACAACCTCAAAGTGCCGTCGCGGCCGCGCCAGTACGAATTCGCGCGGCTGAACCTGAGCTACACGGTCTTGTCCAAGCGCGTGCTCACGCAGCTGGTGCGCGATGGCCATGTGATCGGCTGGGACGATCCGCGCATGCCGACGCTCGCCGGCCTGCGCCGGCGCGGCGTGCCGCCCGAGGCCATCCGCGATTTCGTCAAGCGCATCGGGGTGGCGAAAGCCAACAGCCTGGTCGACGTCGGCATGTTCGAGTTCTGCGTGCGCGAGGCGCTCAACAAAAGCGCGTTGCGGCGCATGGCGGTGCTGCGGCCGCTGAAAGTCGTGATCGAGAATTATCCGGAAGGGCAGACGGAAGAGCTGGACGCGGTCAATCATCCCGACGATGCGGCCGCAGGCTCCCGCAAGATCAAGTTCGCGCGCGAGCTTTATATCGAAACCGAAGACTTCATGGAGACCCCGCCGAAGAAATTCTTCCGGCTGTTTCCCGGCAACGAGGTGCGCTTGCGCTATGCCTATTTCATCACCTGCCGTGAGGTGAAGAAAAACGCCAAGGGCGAGGTGACCGAACTGGTCTGCACCTACGATCCGGCCACCAAGGGCGGCAACGCGCCCGACGGCCGCAAGGTGAAGGGCACCATCCACTGGGTGTCGGCGGCGCATGCCGTGCCGGCCGAAGTGCGGCTTTATAATCCGCTGTTCACCAAACCGGACCCGGCCGGCGGCGAAAACTTCGCCGCCGACCTCAATCCGCGATCGCTCGAAATCTGCGCGGCGCGCATCGAGCCGGCACTCGCCGACGTCAAAGTCGGGGAGGTCGTGCAATTCGAACGCAACGGTTATTTCTGCGCCGACCCGGACAAGACGCCCGCCAAGCCGGAGTTCAACCGCACCATCGGGCTGCGCGACACCTGGGCGAAGGAGAAGGCGGCAGGTTGAGCTATCTCGCGCGCCAAACATTCAGCGTCATGCCCGGCCTTGTGCCGGGCATCCAAGTCTTTGCGTGCCGGAAAACAAGACGTAGGCGGCCGGGACGAGCCTGGCCATGACGGTTGAGTGGAGGGGGTTCACAACCGTTCTCCTAGCCACCACATCTGCCTGACGTAGCATGGCCCTCGCGCAACTGCACCGGCGCGGGGGGCGCCATGGCACCCAGCGAAGAATCCCGATCGCGCGCCAAGGCCTGGGCGGCCGAGCTCGATGCGGCGCGCCGGCGAGCCGGCCTGGTGCTGCCCAATTGGCTCAGCGGCCCCGCTGAACACCTGCGTCATCTGCTGTCGCAATGGGCGCTGGCTGAGCTCGCGCCCGGCCGGCTCACGCCCTGGCTGTCGGTTGCTTTCGGCTTCGGCATCGTCCTTTACTTCACAGCCGAGCGGGAGCCGGCCTGGTGGGCCGCGAGTACGCTCGCGCTCGCCGGCATCACGATCGCGATCCTCGCGCGCCGTCGCCCCGTCGGATTTCCGCTCGCGCTCGGCTTCGCGGCGGTCGCCGCCGGCTTCCTAACCGCCACGCTCACCACGCTGCGCGTTGCCCATCCGGTGCTGCAGGCGACGAACTGGAGCGCCTCCGTCACCGGCTATATCGAGACGCGCGAGGAGCGCGCGCAGCGACCGCGTGGTGGTGCGCGTGCGCACAATCGAGGCCCGCCGCATGGCGGTCAAGCCCGACCGCGTTCGCGTCGCCGTGCGCAAAGGCACCGCGCCTGCGGTCGGGTCATTCGTCGCCTTCAAGGCGCATCTGTCGCCGCCGCTCGCGCCATTGCGGCCCGGCGGTTACGATTTCGCACGCGATATGTATTTTTCAGGCCTCGGCGCCTCTGGCTATGTGCTGGCCGCCATCAGAACCGAGCCTGCGCCGCGCGCGCCCGGCCTCTGGCTGCGCACAGCCGCTGTCATTGACGGAGTGCGCGAGAGCATCAACCAGCGCATTCATGCCGTGCTGCCCGGCGACCGCGGCTCGATAGCCTCGGCGCTGATCACGGGCAAGCGCAACGCCATTTCCGATCCCGTCAGCAACGCCTTCTACATTTCGAGCCTCGCCCATGTGCTGGCGATCTCGGGCTTCCACATGGCGGTGGTGGCCGGCATTGCATTCTTCTTCATTCGCGCCGGGCTGGCGCTGATGCCGGCGCTTGCCGCCCGCCGTCCGATCAAGAAATGGGCGGCCGGCGCCGCGCTTATTGCCGCCGTCGGCTATCTCGTTCTTTCGGGCGCGAGCATCTCGACACAGCGCGCCTTCATTATAGTGACCATCGTGCTCATCGGCGTCATGCTCGATCGCCCGTTGCTCACCTTCCGCACCCTCACGGTCGCCGCCTTCGGCGTGCTGCTGGCCTCGCCGCAGGCCGTTGTGCATCCCAGTTTCCAGATGTCGTTTGCCGCCGCGTTGGCGTTGATTGCGGCGTATCAATACGGGTGCCCATGGCGCGCCGATGCCGACACCTCGCTCAGCGCGCGCGCCGCGCTTTGGGGTACGCGCGAGATCGCGGCGCTCATTCTTGCGTCAATCGTCGCCGGCCTCGCGACGACACCCTACGCCGCCTACCACTTCCATCGCGTGGCGCCTTACGGCGTGCTCGCCAACCTGCTGGCCATGCCGGTGGTGTCGGCCTGGGTGATGCCCATGGGCATTCTCGGTTTGCTGACGTTGCCCTTGGGGTTTGATGCGCCGTTCTGGCAGCTGATGGGGCATGGCATCGACTGGATGATCGCGGTGGCGTTGTGGGTAACCAGCCTGCCGCGCGCGGTCGGCCATATGCGCGCCTTTGGCAGCGGGCCGCTGCTGCTCGGCACCGCCGGTCTGCTGTTGCTATGCCTGTTGCGCACGCCCTTGCGATTCAGTGGCGCCGTGCTGGCGGTGATTGCCAGCCTATTGGCGCTGGCCGCGCCGCGCCCCGACGTGCTGGTGGCAGCCGACGGCCGTGCCGCGGCCATTCGCGGCGCTGACGGGCGACTCACGTTCTTGTCCAGCGGCCGCGACAGCTTCGTGATCAAGGACTGGCTCACCGCCGACGGCGACGGCCGCGACCCTAAGGACAAGACTTTGCATGACGGGGTGACCTGCGACGCCATCGGCTGCGTCGCCCCGTTCAAGGACGGCCGGCTCGCCGTAATTGCTTTCAAAACCGAGGCCTTCGCCGAAGACTGCGCGCGCGCTGCGGTGGTGGTGAGCCGCCGCGAGGCGCAACGCCCTTGTGCCGCCACGCTGATCGACCGCAAAGTCTGGCGCGCGCAGGGCGCCGTCGCGCTGCGCTGGAGCGGCGATCATTTTGTGCAAACGGCCGCCCGCCCGCCCGGCGTCGATCGTCCTTGGGCACGTGCTATTGGCGTTGCAGGGGATGCGGCGGTAACGCCAACGTCGCCGCGCGACGCTACGCCCAAGCAGGAAGATCTGGAGGCGGGGGATTAACGGCGTTCACTCGTCCGCTCGTCCCCGCGAAAGCGGACGGCAACCTCGGTCTAAAAACAACTCTGGATTCCCGCTTGCGCGGGAATGAGCGGCGTATGGGAGCGCATCTTAGTATCGCCTGAACAACCCCACCAGCTTGCCCTGAATGCGCACGCGGTTGGGCGGCAGGATGCGCACTTCGTACGAAGGATTGGCGGGCTCGAGCGCAATGGAAGCGCCGCGCCGGCGGAAGCGCTTGAGGGTTGCTTCCTCGTCGTCGATCAGCGCCACCACGATGTCTCCGGTGTCGGCGGCTTCCGACTTGCGGATGAGCGCGATGTCGCCGTCGAGAATGCCGGCCTCGATCATCGAGTCGCCGCGCACTTCGAGCGCGAAATGTTCGCCGGCCGAGAGCAAGTCGGGCGGCATGTTGATGACATGGCTGCGGGTCTGGATCGCCTCGATCGGCGTGCCGGCGGCAATGCGGCCCATCACCGGCACCGCGATCGGACGACTGCCGTCGCTGCCGTCTTCGCCGGCCGCGCGTACGCGGCCAAGGTCGCCCTCGATCACGCTCGGGGTGAAGCCGCGCGAGCGGCCGCCGCTGATGCCGTGGGCGACTGAATCCGGCAGTTTGATCACCTCGATGGCGCGCGCCCGGTTGGCCAGGCGCCTTATGAAGCCGCGCTCCTCCAGCGCCGTGATCAGCCGGTGGATGCCGGATTTCGAGCGCAGGTCGAGGGCGTCCTTCATCTCGTCGAAGGAAGGCGGAACGCCGGTTTCGGTCAGCCGCTCGTGGATGAAGCGCAGCAGCTCAAATTGCTTGCGGGTCAGCATCGGTCTCTCTCCCCGTCGCGGGCTGCCCCTCTCAATGAGGCCCCAGCCAGAAACAAATCATGAACGGACACTATCTGTTCGATATGTGTTCCGCAACCATTTAATTTGGCGTGAAAAACTCGAAATGCCGCTACAGGCCTAGCTTAAGGATGACACAGGGTGAACCGGCCACCGCTGCCGGCGCGTGCGGCTCGCGAATCACCAGGCAGTCGGCCCGCGCCAGCGGAGCCATCAGGGAACTATCCTGCGCCGGCACCGGCGTCGCCACGGGGCCGTCCGGGCCCATTTCCAGGGTCGCCCGCAGATAGTCGGCGCGCTCGTCATTGGCGGGCAGGCCGCGGCCGAGGCGGGCGGGTTCCGGCACGTGCTCGGCGTCACTGCGCCCGCAGAGTCGCCCGATCAGCGGCAACAGGAACAGGAAAGCGCAGACATAGGCCGAGACCGGGTTTCCGGGCACGCCCAGCACATGCATGGCTCCCAGCCGGCCATGCATCATCGGCCGGCCGGGGCGCAGCGCCACCCGCCAGAACGACAGTTCCAGCCCTTCCGACGCCAGCGCCCGCTGCACCAGATCGTGTTCGCCCACGGATGCCCCGCCGCTGGTGACCAGAATATCGGCGCCCCAATCGCGCGCGCGGCGCACGGCGGCTGCGATGTCCTCGATCCGGTCGTGCGCGATGCCGAGATCGTTAACCTCGGCCCCGGCGCTGCCGGCCATGGCGAGGATCGCAAAGCCGTTGGAATAGACGATCTCGCCCGGCCCGGGCCGGCTGCCCGGCGCCACCAGCTCGTCGCCAGTGCCGAGCACCGCCACCTTGGGCCGGCGAAAAACGGAGAGGCGTGCATGGTTCATGCCGGCGGCCAGCATCACGTCGCGGTCGCTCAACCGTTTACCCTTGCGCAACAGCATGTCGCCTTGGTTGAAGTCGATGCCTTGGCCGCGCACATTGCGGCCCTGGGTCGTGGCCTTCTGGATGGTGACGCTGTTGCCGGCGCAGGCGGTCAACTCCTGGATCACCACGGTATCGGCACCCGCCGGCATCATCCCGCCGGTGAAAATGCGCGCGGCTTGGCCAGCTTTCACGTCGCCGTCGAAAGGGTGGCCGGCGGCCACTTCGCCGATCAGCCTGAGCGTGACAGGGGCCTGCGCCACGTCGGCGGCGCGCACCGCATAGCCGTCCATGGCGGACACGGCAGCGGGCGGCTGCGTGCGCAACGCCGCCAGATCCTCGGCCAGCACGCGCCCGAGCGCATCATCGAGCTTGACGGTTTCAGTTTTCAGCGCGCCCGCCCCGGCGAGCACACGCTGCAAGGCTTCGACGACCGGCATCAAAGCCATGACTAAACCGCTCGTCCCTGCGAAAGCGGGGACCCAGGGCTGTAAGCCACCGGCTGATCATAGTTGGCACTGGATTCCCGCTTGCGCTGGAATGAGCGGAGTAAATGGCAAGCCATCGCGCTAAACCTCTGCCTTCCAAGTGCCGGATTTGCCGCCGGTTTTCTCAAGCAGCCGCACGCCCTCGATGCGCATGGTTTTTTCGATCGTCTTGACCATGTCGTAGATGGTCAAACACGCAATCGACACCGCCGTAAGCGCCTCCATCTCGACCCCGGTCTGCGCGGTGACCTTCACGGTGGCGCGCACCAGAAAACCGGGCAGGGCATGTTCGGGATCGATATCGATCGAGACCTTGGTGATCGGCAGCGGATGGCAGAGGGGGATCAACCCGTGGGTGCGCTTGGCCGCCATGATGCCGGCCAGGCGCGCGGCACCGAGCACGTCGCCCTTCAGCGCGTTGCCTTCCAGCACCCGGTCGAGCGTCGCTTTGGTCATGATGACGCGGCCTTCCGCGATCGCCTGCCGCTCGGTGGCCCCCTTGGCGGAGACGTCGACCATGCGGGCCTGGCCGCGCTGGTCGATATGGCTGAGGCCAGCCTTCATGGCCAATCTACGCGCGCGTCTTGCGGCCATTTTCGGGGCGCGCGGGGTTTTCTTCCGACTAGGGAATTTCTTGCGACGGCGGATGGCTTTCTTGGACGGGCGCCGCGCCGCAGCCTTGCTACGGCGCGCTGCCTTCTTTTTGCGGGCTCGCACCACAGCTCACACCACGCCAGCGCGGTGCGGCGCGCGCGCCAGCAGGCGCTGCGTCGCCGCCGCCACGTCCGGCTGGCGCATCAGGCTTTCGCCGATTAAGAAGGCTGAAATGCCAATGCGGCTGAGACGGGCCAGATCCGCCGGCGCATTGAGACCGCTCTCGGCCACCACTACGCGGTCGGGCGGGATCTTCGGGGCCAGTCGCTCGCTTACCGTCAGACTGGTCTGGAAGGTACGCAGATCGCGGTTGTTGATGCCGATCAGCCGCGATTTGAGCTGCAATGCGCGCTTAAGCTCATCCTCCTCATGAACTTCAATCAAAACATCCATCCCATTGGTAATAGCTGTTTTTTCGATCTCATGGGCCGCCGGGTCGTCGACCGCCGCCATGATGATCAGCACACAATCGGCACCGAGCGCGCGCGATTCCACCACCTGATAGGGCTCGTAGATGAAATCCTTACGCAGTACCGGCAGCGCCGTGGCCGCGCGGGCCTGGCCAAGGAAATCCTGCCGGCCCTGGAATGAAGGCGCGTCGGTGAGCACCGAGAGACAGGTTGCGCCGCCCGCTTCATAGGCCTTGGCGAGAGACGGCGGATCGAAATCGGCCCTGATCAGTCCGGCAGACGGACTCGCCTTCTTGATCTCGGCAAGCAGCGCATAATCGCCGGTGGCAATGCGCTTCTCGATCGCAGCAAGGAAGCCGCGCGGGGACGGGGCGGTCATGGCGTCGCGCTCGAGCTGGCCGAGCGGTCGTGCGCGTTTAGCGACCGCTATCTCTTCGCGTTTGTAGGCCTCAATCTTTTTTAAAATATCTATCATTTTTTTTTCCTGCGCATGATCTTATCTGAAAACCCGTCCCCACTTTTCGGGATCATGCGGCTCACGCCTCCACGGCGTTGGACACCGCAATCAGGCGGTCGAGTTTGCCTTCCGCCTCGCCGCTGTTGATCGACTTGGCGGCAAGCGAAGCGCCTTCCTTCAGCTCTTTTGCCTTTCCGGCTACCACGAGCGCGGCCGCGGCATTCAAGATCGCCACGTCGCGGAAGGCGCCCGGTTTTCCTTTCAGCACATCAAGCAGCGCCTTGGCATTGTGCTTGGCGTCCCCGCCGCGCAACGCCTCTGGCTTCGCGCGCGGCAGGCCCGCGTCCTCCGGCGAGATCTCGAAGGTGCGAATCTTGCCTTTCTCCAGCGCGGCCACGCTGGTCGGGCCGGACGTGGTGATCTCGTCGAGCCCGTCGGAGCCGTGCACCACCCAGACGCATTCCGAGCCGAGATTATTCAGCACTTGCGCCATCGGCTCGATCCATTGCCGCGAGAAAGCGCCGATCATCTGCCGCTTGACGCTGGCCGGATTCGACAGCGGCCCCAACAGATTGAAGATGGTACGGGTGCCGAGCTCGACGCGGGTGGGACCGACATTCTTCATCGCCGGATGATGCGCCGGCGCGAACATGAAGCCGATGCCGGCGTCGCGGATGCAACGGGCGACCTTGTCGCCGGCGAGTTCGATGTTGACTCCGAGCGCGCTCAAGACGTCGGCGGCGCCCGATTTCGACGACAGCGCGCGGTTGCCGTGCTTGGCCACCGGCACGTCCGCGCCCGCCACGATGAAAGCCGCGCAGGTCGAAATGTTGAACGAGCCGGAGGCGTCGCCCCCAGTGCCGACCACGTCGATGGCGCCGGGCGGCGCCTGCACGCCCAGCATCTTGGCGCGCATGGTGGTGACCGCGCCGGTGATTTCGTCGACGGTTTCCCCGCGCATGCGCAGCGCCATCAAGAGCCCGCCCATCTGCGAGGGCGTGGCTTCCCCCGACATCATGCGATCGAAGGCGCCGGCCGCCTCCTCGCGCGTGAGGCTGGCGCCGGTCGCGACCTTGGCGATGAGGGCTTTGAATTCGTCGGCCACGGGAGGCGCCCTCTATTCGGCCGCGTGCATCGGTGCCGTCTGGCCGCGGCCGGCCTGTTTGTTCCAGGCGGCAGCGATGTCGAGAAAATTCTTCAGCATCAGATGGCCGTGTTCCGAGGCGATGCTTTCGGGATGAAACTGTACGCCGTGAACGGGGAACGTTCCATGCACGAGCCCCATCACTAGCCGGTTATCGGTCTCGGCGTTGACGGTGAGCGTGCGCGGCACGCATTCGCGCGCGACCACCAGCGAATGATAGCGCGTGGCCTTGAGCGGCCCGTTGATGCCGCGAAACACGCCGGTGCCGCTGTGGCGAATCTCGGACAATTTGCCGTGCCGCGGCGTCGCCCGCACGATCTTGCCGCCGAACGCCTGGCCGACCGCCTGATGGCCGAGGCAGACGCCGAGGATCGGAATCGTGGACGCGGCCTTTTCGACGAGATCGAGACAAATGCCGGCATCGTCGGGCGTGCCAGGACCGGGCGAGAGCACGATCGCCTCGGGTTCAGATTTTATCACCTCGGCGACCGAAATCTTGTCGTTGCGATGCACGGCAACATCGGCCCCCAAGCTGCCCAGGTAATGGAACAGATTGAAGGTAAAGCTGTCGTAATTGTCGATCAGAACGATCATGTTTGCTTGCCCGCTCAAGGTCTTAAGACCCATGGTAGAGGGGGTCAAGCAGCCCCGTGCGGGCTGGTTACTGCCCGCGCTTGGCGGCGCTGGCAAAGCGACTGGCCTCTTCGGCAGCGCGGAACAAGGCTTTCGCCTTGTTGATGCATTCCTGCTGCTCATAGTCGGGATCGCTGTCGGCGACGATGCCGGCGCCCGCCTGCACATACATGATGCCGTTCTTGATGAGCGCAGTGCGCAGCACGATGCAGGTATCCATCTCGCCGGCGGCCGAGAAATAGCCGACGCAGCCGGCATAGAGCCCGCGCTTTTCCGTCTCCAGCTCGTCGATGATCTCCATGGCGCGCACCTTCGGCGCGCCGGAGACGGTGCCGGCGGGAAAGCCGCCGACCAGCGCATCGAGTGCGTCGTATTTGACCTCGAGCTTGCCCTCGACGTTTGAGACGATGTGCATGACGTGGCTGTAGCGCTCGACGAAAAACTGATCGGTGACCTCGACAGTGCCGATCTTGGCCACGCGGCCGACGTCGTTACGGCCGAGATCGAGCAGCATCAGGTGCTCGGCGCGCTCTTTCGGGTCGGCCAGCAATTCTTCTTCCATCGCCCTGTCTTCGTGTGGCGTCGGTCCCCGCGGCCTGGTGCCGGCGATCGGGCGAATAGTGACCGTGTCGCCTGAAACCTTGACCAGGATTTCCGGACTGGAGCCGGCGATCGCGAAATCCTTAAAGTCGAGAAAATAGAGATAGGGCGATGGATTGGTCCGCCGCAGCGCGCGGTAGAGCGAGAACGGTGGCAGCTTGAACGGCGCCTCGAAGCGTTGCGCCAGCACGATCTGGAAAGCGTCTCCGGCGGCGATATATTCCTTCGCCCGCAACACCATCGCCTTGTAATCGTCGGGCGAGGTGTTCGATTGCATCGGCGCGTCGAGTGGCCCTTCGTCGACTTCGGCCAGCGACTTGTCGAGCGGCTTATCGAGCGCATCGACCACGCCTGAGAGCCGCTCGACCGCGCGCTTGAGCGCGGTCTTGGCTTCGAAGTCTTTTTCGGGGCGCACCGGCGTCACCACCGTGATGGCATCTCTTACCGCGTCGAACACCACGATCAGTGTCGGGCGCACCAGGGTCGCGTCCGCAATCCCGATCGGATCGGGATTGGGCGGCGGCAGTTCCTCCATCAGCCGCACCATGTCGTATCCGAGATAGCCGAACACGCCGGCGGCCATTGGCGGCAGGCTTTCCGGCAAGGCGATGCGGCTTTCCTTGATCAGCGCGCGCAGCGCCGCGAGCGCCGGCTCGTTGAGCGGCGCGAACGCGTCCGGTGTGGTTCGCGCCGATCGATTAATCTCGGCCTTGGTGCCGTTGGCGCGCCAGATCAGGTCGGGCTCCAGCCCAATGATCGAATAGCGCCCGCGCGCCTCGCCGCCTTCCACCGATTCCAGGAGAAAGCTCATCGGTTTGTTGCCGCCAAGCTTCAGATATGCCGAGACCGGCGTTTCCAGATCGGCGACCAGCGTGGTCCACACCACCTGCGCCTCGCCGCGGTTGTAGCGTTCGGCAAAAGCGGTTTCCGACGGCTCGATTTGCATGGGGCTGCTATTGGCGGGCACGGCCGATCACCTGGTCGACGACCGACTGGTTGATGTCGACGCCAAACTCGTTTTCGAGCCGCGCGACATATTCGCCTGTGATGTCGTCGGCGTAAGAATTTTCCAACGATGTCGCGATCGCCTTGCCTTCAGCCGACGCGGGATCGAGCGCGGGATCGACGACATCGGTCACGCTGAACACGTAACGCTCGGTCGGCTGCTTGCCTTCCGAGCTGGCGGCTGTGTCTTTCGGCGTGCCGAACACCGCTGCGACCAGTTTCTCCGGCAAGAAACCGGCCGGCTTGCCGCGCTGCAGGCCGGCTTGCTTTTGGACCTGGAGCCCGGCATCGGTTGCAAGCTGCGCCAGCGTGCCGCCGCTTTTAAGCTTGCCGACCATCTCATCGGTCTTGGCCTTGAGCCGCCTGGCGATCTCGTCGTCGCGCCAGCGCTGCGCAACCTGGTCCTTCACCTCGTCGAGCGTGCGCTCGCGCGAAGGCGTGATGCCGGTGACGTCGTAATAGAGGAAGTCGCCGCCGGCCAATTGCAGCGCGTCGTTGTCGACGCCGACGTCGCTGGCGAAGGCTGATGCCACCAGGTTTGGCTGCTGCGGCAGATCGGGGATCGGCTTGCCGTCCGGGGCGCGGCCGGAGCGGTCGACGGCGTCGATGACACGGGCCTTGAGGCCGAGCTTGGCGCCGGCCTCGACAAGTGTGGAGCCGGCCGCGCGTTCGTCCTCGATCTTGTCGCGCAGATCGTCAATTTGCGTCTTGGCGCGACCCTCGGCGATCTGCTTCTTGATTTGCGGCGCCACCTCTTCATAGCTTTTCTGCTCGCCCGGCTCGATCTTGCCCGCCGTTACTAGCACGGTACCGAAAGTACCCGTGACCGGCTGGCTGACCTCGCCCGGCTTGAGCGAGAAGGCGGCAGCGGCGATGGCCGGATCGATGATCGCGTTCTTGGTCACCATGCCGAGGTCGGTGTCGGAGGCTTTAAGGCCGCGTTGTTTAACCAGATCGGCGAAGCTCTCGCCCTTGTCGATGCGTTCGCGCGCTGCATTTGCTTCTTCCGCGTTGGGGAATACGACCTGTTTGATCTCGCGCCGCTCCGGCTTGCCGAACGCGCTCTTGTGCTGCTCGTAATAGTTCTTGGCGTCGGCGTCGGTGACCGCATCCGGCTTGGCGAGCGCCGCCGGTGACAGCGGGAGCAGGGTGACTTTGCGGTATTCCGGCGCGCGGAACAGCACCTTGTGCTCCTGGTAATACTTGTCGAGGTCGGCCGACGTCGGCGCCGGGATGTCGCCGGCCTGCGGCGCGCCCAGCGCCAGGTATTCGATGCTGCGCTTTTCGTTGCGGAACTGGTTGATGGCCGTCATCGCCGAAACCGGAATGCGCAACTCGCCGGCGAGACTTTGCGCGATCTGCCGGCGCAACGTCACTTTGCGTTGCGCCTCCACGAAGCGGCCCTCGCTGTAGCCGGCCTCGCGGATCAGCTCCTCGAAGCGCGCGCGGTCGAATTGCCCGGTGGGGCCGCGGAAGTTCGGATCGGTCGTGATGCGCTTGGCGATTTCGGCGTTGCTGATACCGAGGCCCATGGCCTTGGCCTGTTGATCGAGTGTGGTTTCCGCCACCAGGCGGCCGATGATTTGCCGGTCGAGGCCAAGCGCGCGGACCTGCTCGGGCGTGATCGGTCGGCCGGCGCGGCGGCTAAGCTGCCGCAACTGGTTGGTGTAGTATTCGCGGAATTGTTCGAGCGAAATCTCGCTGCCACCGACCGCGAGAGCCGAACTCTGGCCGAAGCCGCGAAATATGTCGCCAATGCCCCAGATCGCGAAGCTGATGACCAGGAAGCCCATGATGACGGCGAGGACGCCTTTGCCGAGCCAGGTCGAGGAGGCCTTGTGGATACCGCGGAGCATGCGCGTGCTTTTCCCGGATCAGTCGATGACTGGTTGAATGGCTGATGGCGCCCTTATAGGGAGCAGGCCAACTCCTTGCAACTCAAGAAGGATCGCCTTCCACGCGGGCCATACTGGCGCTGCCCCTGCGGGTCTGGTAACCGCACGCGCAAAGGGACTGCAATATGGCGGGCGCCGCTCCCCGCCCGCTGGTGGCGGGCAATTGGAAGATGAACGGGCTTGCCGCCGCCGAGGCCGAGCTTGCCGAGATTATCGCCGGCAGCGCCGGTTCGAACTGTGACCTGATGGTGTGCCCGTCGGCAACACTGGTCGCGCGCTTTGCCGCCGCCGCTGCCGGCTCTCCGGTAACCATTGGCGGCCAGGACTGTCATCCCGAACCGTCCGGCGCCCATACCGGCGATATCTCCGCAGAGCAACTGGCCGATGCCGGCGCCCGCGCAGTGATCGTCGGCCATTCCGAGCGGCGCGCTGACCATCACGAAACCGACGAGATCGTGCGCGCCAAGGCGTTAGCCGCCAGGCGGGCAGGGCTGACGGCAATCGTCTGCGTCGGTGAACAGAAGGCCGAACGTGAGGCCGGCAAAACGCTGGCCATCGTCGGCCGCCAGCTCGACGACTCGCTGCCGGATGGCGCGACCGGCGGCAATCTGGTGGTCGCCCAAAATCTGGTCATCGCATACGAACCGGTCTGGGCGATTGGCAGCGGCTTGACCCCCACACCGGCGGACGTGGCCGAAATCCATGGTTTTGTGCGCGAGCGATTGGCCGCGCGCTTCGGGTCCGAAGGCGCCCGCATCCGCATCCTCTATGGCGGCTCGGTGAAGCCGTCCAACGCCAAGGAACTCCTCAGCGTCGCCGAAGTGAATGGCGCTTTGGTCGGCGGCGCCAGCCTGAAAGCCGAAGATTTCCTAGGAATTGCCGCGGTTTACCGTTAGGGCCAGCGGTAGTGGAAATGCTTGAACCGATAGTGTAGAGACCGCCGCGAATTCCTATATGCACGGCATGGCCGCCCGGGCGGAAAGTCCGGATCGGCTTAGGTTTTGGACGGTATTTGGCTGATGCAGCACGTCGTCATCGTTATCCACCTGATGCTGGTGCTCGCCTTGATCGGCGTGGTGCTGCTGCAGCGTTCCGAAGGCGGCGGGCTCGGCATCGGTGGCGGCGGCGGCTTCATGACCAGCCGCGGCACCGGCAATTTGCTGACGAAGACGACGGCGATCCTGGCCGGCCTGTTCTTCGTGACCAGCCTGGCCCTGTCGATTTTGGCGGGTATAAACCGCAAACCGGCTTCGATCCTGCAAGGCGGCCAGAGCGCGCCGACGGCGCCGGTGCCGGGAACGGCGCCGCCGATCGGCGGCGGCAGCGGCGGCCTGCTCAAGCAATTGCAGCAGGGCGCGCCGGGCTCGCAGCCGCCGGCGCCCGCAGCGCCTGCCGCCCCCTCCGGGCCGCAGGTGCCGCAGTCAAAATGACGAACCTCAACGAGGGGCCGGGAAACCGGCCCTTCGACGTTATGGGAAGCGAGATGATACGGCAAAGGCGAATGCAGATGAGAAAGCCGATGCAACCGGCTGCCTCCGCAGGCACTTCCCGCGCTACGCACAGACGCAGCGCACCCTTTCAGTTTTCGCGCTCGTCGAATCGAACCGGGAGGGCTAAAGCTTAGGTCCCATGGCGCGGTACATTTTTATCACCGGCGGCGTGGTCTCCTCACTCGGTAAGGGTCTCGCATCCGCGGCGCTCGGCGCGCTGTTGCAGGCGCGCGGCTACAAGGTGCGCCTGCGCAAGCTCGACCCCTATCTCAACGTCGATCCCGGCACCATGTCGCCCTATCAGCACGGCGAGGTGTTCGTCACCGACGACGGCGCCGAGACCGATCTCGATCTCGGCCACTACGAACGCTTCACCGGGCGTCCGGCGACGCGGCACGACAACATCACCACCGGCCGCATCTACCAGGATATTCTCGCGTGCGAACGGCGCGGCGACTATCTCGGCGCCACCATCCAGGTCATTCCACACGTCACCAACGCCATTAAAGACTTCATCCGCGAAGGCAATGACGGTTTTGATTTCGTGCTGTGCGAGATTGGCGGCACCGTCGGCGACATCGAGGGCCTGCCGTATTTCGAGGCGATCCGGCAACTTGGCAACGAACTTCCGCGCCACCACGCCGTCTATATCCATCTCACGCTGCTGCCGTTCATCCCGAGCGCCGGCGAGTTGAAGACCAAGCCGACCCAGCATTCGGTCAAGGAGCTGCGCTCGATCGGCATCCAGCCCGACATGCTGCTCTGCCGCACCGACCGCCCGATCCCGCACGGTGAGCGCCGCAAGCTCGCGCTGTTCTGCAACGTGCGCGAACATGCCGTGATCGAGGCGCGCGACGTCGACAATATCTATGCCGTGCCCGAGGCCTATCACGCCGCCGGGCTCGACACCGAAGTGCTCTCGGCCTTCGGCATGAAACCCGGCGCGCCGCCCGAGCTCGCGCGCTGGCGTACCATCAACGAGCGCGTGCGCAATCCGGAAGGCGACGTGACCATCGCCATCGTCGGCAAATACACCGGGATGAAGGACGCCTACAAATCGCTGATCGAGGCGCTCTCGCATGGCGGCATCGCCAACAAGGTCAAGGTCAATCTCGACTGGATCGAATCCGACGTGTTCGAGAACGAGGACCCGGCGCCGTTTCTCGAGCAGGTCAACGGCATCCTGGTGCCCGGCGGCTTCGGCCAGCGCGGCGCCGAAGGTAAGATCAAGGCGGCGCGTTTCGCGCGAGAGCGCCACGTGCCTTACTTCGGCATTTGCTTCGGCATGCAGATGGCGGTGGTGGAGGCCGCGCGCAATCTGTGTGGCATCGAGGAGGCCAACTCGACTGAGTTCGGGCCCACGCCGGAGCCGGTCGTCGGTCTGATGACCGAATGGCTGAAAGGCAACGAATTGCAGAAGCGCACTGCGAGCGGCGATCTCGGCGGCACCATGCGGTTAGGGGCTTATCCGGCGGTGCTGGCGCGCGGCAGCCGCGTCGCTGACATCTACGGCACGACCGAAATCTCCGAGCGCCATCGCCACCGCTACGAAGTCAACACTACCTACAAAGGTAGGCTCGAGCAGCGCGGCATGCGCTTTTCCGGCATGTCGCCCGATGGAATTCTGCCGGAGATCATCGAATACACCGACCATCCCTGGTTCATCGGCGTGCAGTTCCACCCGGAATTGAAATCGCGGCCGTTCGAGCCGCATCCGCTGTTTGCCTCTTTCATCGGCGCCGCGGTCGAGCAGAGCCGGCTGGTCTAGCATTTTATTGTTTGCAGGCCGCGGCCGCTCTGCGCGCCCGGGTACGGCGTTTACGCCGGCAATGCGCCGCCAGCCGAAAAAATCATGCGGCGTTTACGCCGGATAACGGGCTACAGCGGCGTTTATCGGGTGTAAATACCTCCAACTTTGAGGACAACGCATGATGCGTCACATTCTCACTGCCGCCGCCGCGATCGCGGTCAGCGGGCTTCTCGCTTCGATTCCGGTGCGCGCCGAGACCGCCTTCCAAGCCGGCGGTCCGGCGAAAGCCGGCAACCAGTGCAAAGTCATCACCGATGATGGCGCCGAAATGTACGGCTACTACGCGAACTGCCCCCCGGGTTCGACGCCCGTCGTCCAGCAAACCAAGAAAAAGAAGCTGAAGAAGTCCTAAGGCAAACTGGCTCGCATCCCACCCCTGCGGGTGCAGCGAATTGCCGGCCGCGATCGGCGCGATTGAATGTCGCGCCGGCGCGGCCGGTTTTGTTTTTGCCGGCCGTTTGCGCCATCATGCGCCGCCGGCGTTGCGCCGGCGCGGGGAAAAGGCGGTCATGGCGCGCGGTCTCGACCATATCGTTCATGCGGTGCACGATCTCGACGCCGCGGCGCAACTTTATCGTAGCCTCGGCTTCACCGTCGGCGCGCGCAATCGCCACCCATGGGGTACCCATAATTATATCGTGCAACTTCCCAGCGTCTTCATCGAGCTGCTGACGCTGACCGAGCCGGACAAGCTCGGTGACGACGGCTTTTCGAATTTATTCGGCGCCTACACCGGCGACTTCCTCAAGCGCCACGAAGGCTTGTCGCTGCTGATCCTGGAATCGCATGACGCCGCCGCCGATGAATCAGCCTTCCGTGCTGCCGGCATCGCCGCCACCGAGGTGATGCGCTTCGAGCGCGCGGGCAAACGCCCGGACGGGACCGCGGTAAAGGTCGCGTTCTCGCTCGCCTTCGCCGACGACAGACTCGCGCCCGACATTCATTTCGCCACTTGTCAGCAGCATTATCCGGAAAATTTCTGGAACCCGGCTTTCCAGAACCATGCCAACGGTGCGACCGGCATTGCCGGCGTCGTCGCCGTTGCCGGAGAGCCCCCGCGCCATCGCGCCTTCATGCAAGCTTTTTCCGGCGCGGAGGCGACCACCAGCGGCGACGGCTTCCGCATCGCCACGCCGCGCGGCGTAATCGAGGTCGTCACGCCCGAAGCTTTCGTTGCACGCTATGGCGTGGCGGCGCCGGACATTGCAGGCGGCATGCGGCTTGCCGCCATCCGCTTTGCGGTAGCCGACGCCAGTCTGCTGCAAAACGTGCCGGAACTGGCGGGGATCGCCGGCCTTTATGCGGAAAACGCCGCGATCATGGGCGCAAACGATGCGATGGGCGCGGTTCTGATCTTCGAGCCGGCCCGTTGACCAGGGCGTTGCGCGGCTTCATGGTCCGCCCCGCGAGGAAACGCCGTGGACCAGAGCCTGCTCCCCAACGCCGCCGTAACCTTGGGCGCCGTCCGCTTCGGCAACGAATTGCCGCTGGCGCTGATCGCCGGACCTTGCGCGCTCGAAAGCAGGAGCCATGCGATGGAAATGGCGGGCGCGCTCAAGGAGATTGCGACCCGCGTCGGCGTCGGGCTTGTCTACAAGACCAGTTTCGACAAAGCCAACCGCACCTCCGCGGCAAGCGCGCGCGGGCTCGGGCTCGACGCGGCGCTGCCCATTTTCGCCGAGATCCGCGACAAGCTGAAAGTTCCGGTGCTCACCGACGTGCACGAGGCCGGGCAGTGCGCGCGCGTCGCCGAAGCGGTCGACGTCTTGCAGATTCCGGCCTTCCTCTGCCGCCAGACCGACCTTTTGGTTGCCGCCGCCAAGACCGGGCGTGCGGTCAACGTCAAGAAGGGCCAGTTCCTGGCGCCCTGGGACATGAAAAACGTGGTCCAGAAAATCACCGGTGCGGGAAATCGTAACGTGCTGGTGACCGAGCGCGGCGTCTCCTTCGGCTACAACACGCTGGTCTCCGACATGCGCGCGCTGCCCATCCTTAAGCGCGAAACCGGTGCGCCGGTCATCTTCGACGCCACCCATTCGGTGCAGCAGCCCGGCGGGCAGGGGACCTCGTCGGGCGGCGAACGCGAATTCGTCTCCGTGCTGGCACGCGCGGCGGTGGCGGTCGGCGTCGCCGGCGTATTCATCGAGACCCATCAGGATCCCGACAAGGCGCCGTCGGATGGTCTCAACATGCTGCCGCTCAAGGACATGGAGCCGCTGCTGCGCCAATTGGTCGAATTCGACCGGCTGGCCAAGCGCTGATCCATTAGCCCGTGACTCGTACGCTCAATCTCATCGCGTTCGTGGTTTTCGCGAGCGCGCTGTTCATGCGCTCGACCGACCCGGTGATCCCGCAGATCGCTGTCGGACTAAACGTCGAGCCGGCGACCGCCGCGCTGCTGTCGACCGCTTACACCTTGCCCTATGCGCTGGTGCAGCCGCTGCTCGGTGCGCTGGCGGACATGTTCAGCAAGGCGCGGCTGATGCTGCTTAGTCTTTTCATCCTCGTGGCGGCGACGCTGGTGTGCGGCCTCGCCCCCAGCTTCGAAATTCTTTCCGCCGCGCGCGTGGTTGCCGGGCTTGCCGCCGGCGGCGTCATCCCGATTTCCTTTGCGCTGGTTGGCGACAAGATCCCGATCGCCGACCGCCAGGTGGCGATGGGTCGCCTGCTGTTCGCGATCATGACCGGAAATCTGCTGGGCGCGACCTTGGCCGGCGTGGTCAGCGACCTGGTCGGCTGGCGCGGGGTGTTTTTCGCGATTGGTGGCTTCGGCGCCGTGGCGCTGGCGGCGGCCGTTCCCGGCTTCCGCAAATTCACGGAAGCGACCCGTCGTTTCGACTTGTCGACACTCGTTCCGAATTACCTGGCGATCTTCCGCAATCCGCTTGCCAAGATTTGTTTCGGCGCGGTTTTCCTGGAAGCCGTGTTCATGTACGGATGCTTTCCCTACATTGCAACGATGTTGCAACAGGCCGGCGAGACCCGCGCCTCGATTGCCGGCGTTGTCATCGCCGGCTTCGGCATCGGCGGCGCTTTCTACGGCGTTACTGTGTCACGGCTGCTGCCGTGGCTCGGCGAAACGCGCATGATGCGGATAGGCGGCCTCGCGTTGGGTTTCTGTATGGTGGTAATCGCGGCGCGCGCGCCGTGGCCGGTGGAGTTTGCCAATTTCGCGCTGCTCGGCTTCGGCTTCTACATGCTGCACGCGGTCATTCAAATTTACGCGAGCGAGCTGGCGCCGGCCGCGCGCGGCTCGGCCATGGCGCTGCATTCGTTCTTCTTCTTCCTCGGCCAGGCCGCAGGGCCGGTGGTCTATGGCGCCGGTTTGACCACGATCGGCTTGTCGCCGGTGCTGGTGTCCGGCGGCGCGGTGCTGCTCGGCGTCGGACTGGTTTGCGCGCACTATCTGCGCCGGCCGTCCGAGATCGCTGCCGCGGTCTAGCCGCGGCCGCGATAGGGTGCGACGCCCTGGTCGGGCGGCATCCACGCGTCCTTCGGCAATTTTCCGGCCTGCCAGAACACGTCGATCGGCATGCCGCCGCGCGGATACCAATAGCCGCCGATGCGCAGGTATTTCGGCTTGAGCAGCGCGTTGAGTTTCTTGCCGATGGCGACGGTACAGTCCTCGTGAAAGGCGCCGTAGTTGCGGAAGCTGTTGAGATAGAGCTTGAGCGACTTCGACTCCACCAGATAGCGCCCGGGCACATAATCGATCACCAGGTGGGCGAAATCGGGCTGGCCGGTGAATGGGCACAAGCAGGTGAATTCCGGCGCGGTGAAGCGCGCCACATAGTTGGTATCTATGTGCGGATTGCCCACGCGATCGAGCACCGCCTGGTCAGGTGAGGCGGGGATGGGGCTGGGGCGTCCGAGTTGCCGTCGTCGTTTGGCCATATGCCTCCCAATGCCCCGGTCGGGCGGGGCATGACAAGGGGGTTGTCGATCCTGTAGAAGCCCCCGCATACCTGAGACCGGGGTGCCCATGACTGCCATCACCGACATCATTGGCCGCGAAATCCTCGACAGCCGCGGCAATCCGACCGTCGAGGTCGACGTCATCCTCGATGACGGCAGCTTCGGCCGCGCCGCGGTGCCCTCCGGCGCCTCCACCGGCCAGCATGAGGCGGTGGAGCTGCGCGACGGCGACAAGGGCCGCTACGGCGGCAAGGGCGTGCGCAAGGCGGTCGCCGCGGTCAACGGTGAAATCTTCGACGCGCTCGGCGGCATGGAGGCAACGGCGCAGACCAAGATCGACGAGACGCTTGTCGCGCTCGACGGCACCCCCAACAAGGGACGCCTGGGGGCAAATGCCATCCTCGGCGTCTCGCTTGCCGTCGCCAAGGCCGCGGCCGCCGCCGAGAAGGCGCCGCTCTACCGTTACATCGGCGGCACCGCCGCGCGCCTCTTGCCGGTGCCGATGATGAACATTGTCAATGGCGGGGTACACGCCGACAACCCGATCGACTTCCAGGAATTCATGATCATGCCGGCGGGCGCGCCGACCTTTGCCGAAGCGCTGCGCGCCGGCGCGGAAATCTTCCACACGCTGCGCGCCGAGCTCAAGGCGAAAAAGCTTAATAGCAATGTCGGCGACGAAGGCGGCTTCGCGCCCGAGCTGAAATCGGCGGAAGCGGCCCTTGATCTCATCGTACAGGCCATCGAGAAGGCCGGCTACAAACCGGGCGGCGACGTCATGCTGGCGCTCGATCCGGCGGCGAGCGAATTCTACAAGAACGGCGCATATGTCTATTCAGGCGAAGGCAAGACCCGCTCGAAAAAACAGCAGGCGGATTATCTCGCGAGCTTGATCAAAAATTATCCGATCGTCTCCATTGAAGACGGCATGGCGGAGGACGACTACGAGGGCTGGAAAATCCTCACCGACCGGATCGGCGCCAAGTGCCAATTGGTCGGCGACGACAATTTCGTGACCAACGTTGCGCGTCTGCAAGACGGCATCAAGCGCGGCATCGCCAATTCGATCCTGATCAAGGTCAACCAGGTCGGCACGCTCACCGAGACGCTGGCGGCCATCGAGACCGCGCACAAGGCCGGCTACACCGCGGTGATTTCGCACCGCTCGGGCGAAACGGAAGATTCCACCATCGCCGATCTCGCCGTCGCCACCAATTGCGGGCAGATCAAGATCGGCTCGGTGTCGCGCTCTGATCGCTTGGCCAAATACAATCAGCTATTGCGTATCGAGGAGGAACTGGGCGCGCAGGCGAAATTCGCCGGCCGGGGTGCATTGAAGCAGGCGGCCGCGCGCGGCCATTAAAACCGCCTTAACGCGCGTGCCTCATCTTGCGCGCCATGGTCACTCACCGGCGCCGCCGCACCATTCTGACCGTGCTCGGGCTTTACAGCTTCGCGGCGCTGTTCATCGGCTATTTCGGCGTCAATGCCTTCACCGGCGCCCACGGCCTGCGTGCGCAAGCCGACCTCGACCGCGAGCTCGCGGTCATGCAGAAAGAACTCACCCACCTGAAGACCGAGCGGGCGGTGTGGGAGCGGCGGGTCTTGCTGCTGCGCACTGACCGCATCGACCCCGACATGCTGGACGAGCGCGCCCGCGCGCTTCTGGGTTATGTCGACCCGCGCGACATAACGTTGCTATTGCACCCGCGCGAATAAACGAACCTTGCGCGGCCCGCCGACGTTATCCACCGCCGGCCATTCCCGTTAGCAATCAAATCCTTGCGAGTTTTGTGGCCAACCGGCCCGGCGCGCTCGCGCTTCCGCCTGCGGGCGATTTAAGCTATGGGGGTCCAGCTTATAGTTTAACCCCCGCGCCCCAGCCGATCCTCGTTGAGGAATGCTTATGGCCTCGCCCAAGAAGAATCCGAATGCCGATGCCAAAGCCGCGGCCATGGATGGCAAGCCGGTTCCCGATTTCAGCAAGGACGAGGAGCTTGCCGCCTACCGCGCCATGCTGACCATCCGCCGCTTCGAGGAGAAGGCCGGGCAGATGTACGGCATGGGGCTGATCGGCGGCTTTTGCCATCTTTATATCGGCCAGGAAGCAGTCGTCACCGGTATGCAGATGGTGCTGAAAGACGGCGACGAGGTGATCACCGGCTACCGCGATCACGGCCACATGATCGCCTGCGGCATGGATCCCAAGGGCGTGATGGCGGAATTGACCGGCCGCGCGCACGGCTATTCCAAGGGCAAGGGCGGCTCGATGCACATGTTCAGCGTCGAGAAAAATTTCTACGGCGGCCACGGCATCGTCGGCGCGCCGGTACCGCTCGGAACAGGCCTGGCCTTCGCCAACCGCTACCGCGGCAACAACAACATCTGCCTCACCTATTTTGGCGACGGCGCCGCCAACCAGGGCCAGGTCTATGAGAGCTTCAACATGGCGGAGCTGTGGAAGCTGCCGGTGATCTACGTGATCGAGAACAACCGCTACGCCATGGGCACGGTCATCACGCGCTCCTCGGCGACAGTCGATCTCTCCACGCGCGGCCTGTCATTCAATATTCCCGGCGAACAGGTCGACGGCATGGACGTGCGCGCAGTGAAGGCGGCGGGTGAAAAGGCGGCCGAATGGTGCCGCAGTGGCAAGGGCCCCTACATTCTGGAAATGCTCACCTACCGCTATCGCGGCCACTCGATGTCGGATCCGGCCAAGTACCGAACGCGCGAAGAGGTCGACAAGGTGCGCACCACCTACGACCCGATCGACATGGTGCGCAATCGCATCCTGGAAAAGAAGCTTGCCACCGAGGATGCGCTCAAGAAGATCGACACCGGCGTGCGCGATCTGATCAACCAGGCGGCCGAATACGCCACCCACGATCCGGAGCCGGACGCATCCGAGCTTTATACCGATGTCTACCGCGCATGATCTCGAAAAGTGGGAACCGGTTTTCGGATAAGATCATGCGCAAAAAAAAATTGCTTGCCGCGTATAGAAAGCCCTAGCGCCCATGACGATCGAAGTCCTCATGCCGGCCCTCTCGCCCACGATGGAAAAGGGCAACCTTGCCAAGTGGCTGAAGAAGGAGGGCGACAAGGTCAAGTCGGGTGACGTCATTGCAGAAATCGAAACCGACAAGGCCACCATGGAAGTGGAGGCGGCCGAAGAGGGCACACTCGGCAAGATCCTGGTGCCCGAAGGCACCGCCGACGTGGCGGTGAATACGCCGATCGCGGTGATCCTCGGCGATGGCGAGGATGCATCCGCCATCAAAGCCGCCCAGCCCGCATCATCCTTCGAGACGCGCCCTTCGGGCGCTCCTCAGGATGAGGCTGAGCGAAGCCCTCGTCCTGAGGAAGGCGCGAAAGCGCCCGTCTTGAAGGGCGAGGGCGGAAAACCACCGGCGCCGCCCTCAACGAAGATTGCCAGCGATCCCGACATTCCCGACGGCACCGAACTGGTGATGATGACCATGCGCGAGGCGTTGCGCGACGCCATGGCCGAGGAGATGCGCCGCGACCAGGACGTGTTCGTGATCGGCGAGGAGGTCGCCGAATATCAGGGCGCCTACAAGGTGACGCAAGGCTTGTTGCAGGAGTTCGGCGAAAAGCGCGTCATCGACACGCCCATCACCGAGCATGGTTTCGCCGGCCTGGGAGTCGGCGCCGCCTTTGCGGGGCTCAAGCCGATCGTCGAATTCATGACCTTCAACTTCGCCATGCAGGCCATGGACCATCTGATCAATTCCGCCGCCAAGACACATTACATGTCCGGCGGCCAGGTGAACTGCCATATCGTGTTCCGCGGACCGAACGGCGCCGCCGCCCGCGTCGGTGCCCAGCATAGCCAGGACTATTCGTCCTGGTATTCGCACGTTCCAGGACTGAAGGTGGTTGCGCCTTCGAATGCCGCCGACGCCAAGGGTCTCTTGAAGGCGGCGATCCGCGATCCCAATCCCGTCGTCTTCCTGGAGAACGAAATCCTCTACGGCCATTCTTCGCCGGTGCCCAAGCTCGACGATTTCGTGCTGCCGATCGGCAAGGCGCGCATCGCGCGCGCGGGCAATGACGTCACCATCGTCGCCTGGTCGATGGGCATGTCTTACGCGCTGGAAGCAGCCGAGCAGCTCGCCAAGGACGGCATCGACGCCGAAGTGATCGACCTGCGCACGCTCAAGCCGATGGATATCGAAACGATCGTCGCTTCGGTGCAGAAGACGGCGCGCGTAGTGACCGTCGAAGAGGGCTGGAAGCAATCCGGCGTCGGCGCCGAGATCGCCGCCCAGATCATGGAGCAGGCTTTCGATTTTCTCGACGCGCCGGTCGCGCGCGTCACCGGCAAGGACGTGCCGATGCCTTACGCCGCCAATCTGGAAAAGCTGGCGCTGCCCTCGGTCGCCGAGGTGATCGCGGCGGCTAAAGCGGTTTGTTACCGGTAAGCGCGCGCGATGCCCACCAACATCCTCATGCCGGCGCTGTCGCCCACCATGGAGAAGGGCAACCTCGCCAAGTGGCTGAAGAAGGAGGGTGACAAGATTTCGTCGGGCGACGTCATCGCCGAAATCGAGACCGACAAGGCCACCATGGAAGTCGAGGCGGTGGACGAGGGCACGCTCGCCAAGATCGTGGTGCCGGAGGGCACGCAGGACGTGGCGGTCAATTCTGTGATCGCGGTGCTGGCCGGCGAGGGCGAGGACGTGAAGGCGGCCGCTGCGGGTGCGGCGAAAGCGGCGCCGCCGAAAGCGGCCGAGAAGCCTGCCGCCTCATCCTTCGAGACGCCCGCTGCGCGGGCTCCTCAGGATGAGGCGAAGAAAGCACCGCCGCCGGCACCCAAGCCTGCTCCTCGTCCTGAGGAGGCGCCAACGGGTCCGCGCGAAGCGCGGCCCGATGACAGGCTCCGCGCCGTCTCGAAGGACGAAAGGCCACGACCTGGCGACAACCGCATCTTTTCTTCGCCGCTCGCGCGCCGGCTGGCGAAGGAAGCCGGCATCGATCTCAACCGCGTGCCGGGCTCCGGCCCGCACGGCCGCGTGATCGCGCGCGACATCGACGCCGCCAAATCCGGCAAGGGACTACGCGCGCCGGCCATAGGTGCTCCGCTAGGAGCGCCGTCTGTGCAAACAATGTCGGACCAGCAAATTCTCTCGCTCTACGAGCACGGCTCCTACGAGCTGGTGCCGCACGACGGCATGCGCCGCACCATCGCGCAGCGGCTGACCGCGTCGATCCAAACCATCCCGCATTTCTACCTGACGATGGATTGCGACATCGGCAAGCTCATGGCCGCGCGCGAGGAGATCAACGCCGCCGCGCCCAAGGACAAGGAAGGCAAGGCGGCCTACAAGATTTCGGTCAACGACTTCGTCATCAAGGCGCTGGCGCTGGCGCTGCACCGCATCCCCGACGCCAATGTGAGCTGGACCGAAGCAGGTCTCCTCAAGCACAAATATTCCGACATCGGCGTGGCGGTCGCGCTGCCCGGCGGCCTGATCACGCCGATCGTGCGCAAGGCCGAGACCAAATCGCTCTCCGCCATCTCGAATGAAATGCGCGACCTCGCCGCCCGCGCGCGCGCCCGCAAGCTCAAGCCGCAGGAATACCAGGGCGGCACCAGTTCGGTGTCGAACCTCGGCATGTACGGCATCAAGGATTTCACCGCGGTGATCAACCCGCCGCAATCCACCATCCTCGCCGTCGGCACCGGTGAAGAGCGCGCGGTGGTGCGCGACGGCGAGATCCGAGCCGCGCAGATCATGAGCGTGACGCTGTCCTGCGATCACCGCAGCGTCGACGGCGCGCTCGGCGCGGAGCTGATCGGCGCTTTCAAGACGCTGATCGAGAACCCGGTGATGATGGTGGTTTAATGGACCGTCGTCGCCTGGCAAACGGCGCGAAGCGTCGCCTTCGAGCCCAAAACCCCGGCGACCTCGCTTAGGCTGGCACGACCGTGCGTCCCTACGCGTGATGGTCGGGACAAGCCCGGCCATCATGGCAGATAGAACTAGCGAGTTTTCATGGCCGACACCTCCTTCGGCATCGTCACCGCCAACTCCAGCCCCGGCGGCATAGCTCAAAGGATTCAAGGAGAGTCTAGCCGCGGTGTTTGAGAATATAAAATCGGATGGCGCACCTTGGTTGATTAGTTTATATATTCCCGTATGGAGAAATTTGAACCCGTGCGAGATTCTCTGGCAACAGCACTCTATGCCGCAATACTGATTGCGGGTCATCTTTGTATTGCAATCGTGCTAATTTTGGCAATTTGGACTACCGAACGATTTTTTTTTATCTTTGGGGTCAGAGTGAGCCGAGATTTTTCGACATCATCCCCATTAAATGGGCGTTCGATGCTGCAGAACTAAGTGTGCTAGTTTTATTTATATTTTGGGCTCCATATCAAGCATACAAGAAGATCCGGACTCAATCGGTTCTGCCTTCAAATGGAGGTTGGAGTGAATAGTCAAACCAGGACGAATAACTTGTTTGCCGCGCGCCGTCGGGACATGTTCCGTTGGTTATTTCGCCGATTTAGTGCTTATTTGAGCGTCGCAGTATTAGCATTGGTTTTGACCCTCTTGGTAGCTGGGGCCTATAAAATTTTTAATAGCAACACATTACCGAGTTTAACGGAACCAGCAGCGACTCAATTAGCAACTCCGGGAGGCGAAAGCAAAATTAACGTTGATCGCGCTTATATCCAACCGCGGGCATTTGGTACTCGATTGGAAAACAACAGGCGAGGGATACGCTTTATTGGAGAAATCTCAATTGTCGCGGTGCTCGCCGCTTTAACAAGCTTCCACCTTTCGCGCGGACCATTGCGAATAAAGGGTGGTCGGTCGGGACGCAGGGTCGTACGATTTAGTGCCTTTGAACGATTTGTCCATTGGCTTACGGCGTCAACCTTTTTCTTTCTTGCGATAAGCGGCCTGTATATTACATTCTCGGATCAAATAGCCGATGTAATGTTCGGTCAGGAGAATTCCGCCTCTTTGTTGAGGTATATTAAATACGTTCATATTTATATTAGTTTTTCATTCATAATCGGAGTGGCGTTAAGCTTTTTAATTTGGTTTTCTGATGCGCTACCCGATCGGGTCGATTTGCGTTGGTTGAAGGAGGGTGGTGGAATATTTGACCGGAAAAAGTCTCCTCCAGCATACCGTTTCAATGCCGGTCAGAAAATTACATATTGGATTGTTGTTGCCGCGAGCGCGACGCTTTCGATCACGGGCTTCATCCTAATGTTTCCTTTCGATGCGGGGCTTGACCCCGGCGGCCTTTACACTGCGAACCTTGTGCATGGAGTTGTGGCTGTACTTTTCATCGCAGTGATGCTGGCGCACGTCTATATCGGAAGCATAGGCTTGGAAGGTGCTTTCGAGGGCATGGCTGACGGGGTGGTCGATATCGCTTGGGCAAAGCAACATCATCGTTTGTGGATCGAGGAAGAAATGGGAGAAGGACAACGTAGCCAGTTAGAAGGCGCACGCCCTGAAACAGCCGGATGACCAAACAAGTGTTGTTATGAGAATAGTAGCATAGTTCTTATACAGAGGCGCGCGAATAACTCTTGAAATTAAGTAAGGGACTACTTCATTGCGCTGTCATCTTAGACGAATTGCGCTTTATCTCGGCCATGGTTCAGTCATGTGTGGTTAGATCGCATGCTCGACCGTTAGGTTATCGTTTGGCGTGGTGAAATCGTGTAGGCAAGCAATGGCAGTCGGTCCCTTAGACTTCATGATCATCGGCCCCGCCTCAGGCGGCTATGTCACCGCCATCCGCGCGGCGCAGCTCGGCTTAAAGACGGGCAGGGTCGCGTCGTAGGGTAATTCCCGTGATATTGAACTTGACGACAAAAGCAACGCGGTCATGCCGAAGCCCGAACCCACCGTCCGCCCCGCCCGCAAAGCCGACGCCGCCGCGCTCGCGATCCTGGTCGATATCGCCGGCGAAGGCATGCCGAGCTACATGTGGTCGCGCATGCGCGAACCCGGCCAATCCGCATTCGAAGTTGGGCGCGCGCGGGCGGCGCGCGACGAGGGCGGGTTCTCCTATCGCAACGCCACCGTCGCCGAGATTGACGGGGAAGTGGTCGCCTGCCTAGTCGACTACCGCCTCGACGATCCTTATGACGCCGGCGATCTCAACGCGCTGCCCGAGGTTGTGCGGCCGCTGGTGATACTGGAATGCAAGGCGCCCGGTTCCTGGTACGTCAATGTGCTGGCCACGTTCCCCGAATTTCGCGGGCAGGGAATCGGCGCCCGCCTGCTCGCGCTGGCGGAGGAGCGGGGGCGCAAGCACATGGCGGCAACCGCCAGCATGATCGTCGCCAGCGAAAACACCGGCGCCGTGCGCCTATATGCGCGCAGCGGATATAAGGAGGTCGCGCGCGCGCCGGTGGTGGAATATCCCGGCTGCGCCCATGGCGGCGACTGGGTGCTGATGGTCAAGCCGATCTGATATGAATAGGGACCTGCCGGACCCCGCCGCAGCGGCACACAGCTAAGCGAGCTTTTATGGCCGACACTTCTTTTGACGTTCTCATCATCGGCTCCGGTCCCGGCGGCTATGTCACCGCCATCCGTGCCGCGCAGCTCGGCTTCAATACCGCGATTGTCGAGCGCGATTATCTCGGCGGCATCTGCCTCAACTGGGGCTGCATCCCGACCAAGGCGCTGCTGCGCTCCGCCGAAATCTATCATTACATGCAGCACGCCAAAGATTACGGCCTGAAAGCCGACAACGTCGGCTACGATCCGGCCGCCGTGGTGAAGCGCTCGCGCGCGGTATCGAAGCGCCTCAACGACGGCGTCGGCTTCCTGATGAAGAAGAACAAGGTGGCGGTGATTTGGGGCGAGGCGGCGATCGACGCGCCCGGCAAGGTGACCGTCAAGGCGTCCAAGAGCGAAGCGCCTAATGGCGCACTCGGTGCCGGCAGTTATCAAGCCAAGCACATCATCCTTGCCGCCGGCGCGCGCCCGCGCGTGCTGCCCGGGCTGGAGCCCGACAAGAAACTGGTGTGGACTTATTTCGAGGCCATGGTGCCGCCGTCGATCCCGAAGTCGCTGCTGGTGATCGGGTCCGGCGCCATCGGCATCGAGTTTGCCTCGTTCTTCCGCACGCTCGGCTGCGACGTGACCGTGGTCGAAGTGCTCCCCCAGATCCTTCCCGTCGAGGATCACGAGATTCAAGCCTTCGCGCGCAAGAGTTTCGAGAAGCAGGGCATCAAAATCCACACCAATGCCAAAGTCACCAAGCTCGATAAAAAAGCCGACAGCGTCGCGGCGACGATCGAAGAAGGCGGCAAGTCACAAACTATTACGGTCGAGCGCGTCATCTCTGCCGTCGGCGTCACCGGCAATATCGAAAACCTCGGCCTGGAAAAGCTCGGCGTGAAGACCGAGCGCGGCATCATCGTCGTCGACCAATACAACAAGACCAATGTGCCCGGCATCTACGCCATCGGCGACGTCTCCGGCCCGCCCATGCTGGCGCACAAGGCAGAGCATGAAGGCGAAGTCTGCATCGAGGCGATCAAGGGCCTCAACCCTCATCCGCTCAACAAACTGATGATCCCCGGCTGCACCTATTGCACGCCGCAGGTTGCGTCAGTCGGCCTCACCGAGCAGGCAGCCAAGGAGAAAAGACTCGAAATCCGCGTCGGCCGCTTTCCTTTCATCGGCAACGGCAAGGCCATCGCGCTGGGCGAAGACCAGGGCCTGGTGAAAGTCATCTTCGACAAGAAGACCGGCCAACTGCTCGGCGCCCACATGGTCGGCGCCGAGGTCACCGAGCTGATCCAGGGTTATGTGGTGGCCATGAACCTGGAGACCACGGAAGAAGAATTGATGCACACCGTCTTCCCGCATCCGACGCTTTCGGAGATGATGGGTGAGGCGGTCCTCGACGCCTACGGGCGCGTGTTGAATATGTGAATATGTAATGTCATTCCGGGGCGTCCGCCGAAGGCAGACGAGCCCGGAATCCATAGCCCCGGTCTGCGATTATGGATTCCGGGCTCGCTCGCTTCGCTCGCGCCGCGGAATGACGAGTCAGAAAAAGCTGGGAGGCAACCGATGGCCAAGTTCAACAACATTCTCGAAACGGTCGGCCGCACGCCGGTGGTCAAGATCAACAGGTTGGCGCCCAAGGGCATCAACCTCTACGTCAAGAGCGAGGCCTTCAACCCGCTCGGCTCGGTCAAAGACCGGCTCGCACTCGGCGTCATCGAAGCCGCAGAGCGCGACGGCACGCTCAAGCCTGGCCAGACGGTGATCGAGGCGACCTCCGGCAACACCGGCATTGGACTGGCCATGGTGTGCGCGGCCAAGGGCTATCCGCTGGTGGTGACCATGGCGGAGACCTTCAGCGTCGAGCGGCGCAAGCTGATGCGCTTCCTCGGCGCCAAGGTGGTGCTCACGCCCGCGGCCGAGCGCGGCATGGGCATGGTCAACAAGGCGGTCGAGCTCGCCAACAGCCACGGCTGGTTCTTGACGCGCCAGTTCGAGAACGAGGCCAACCCCGACATGCACGAGCGCACCACCGGGCGCGAAATCGTCGCAGACTTCAAAGGTGAGAAGCTCGATTACTGGGTCACCGGCTTCGGCACCGGCGGCACGCTCACCGGCGTTTCGCGCGTGCTGCGCAAGGAACGCCCCGACACCAAGATCGTGGTGTGCGAGCCGGCCGACGCGCCCATGCTGTCGACCAAGACGCCGCAGGAGCGCAATGCGGACGGCTCGCCGGCCAAAGCCAATCCGGCATTCAAGCCGCATCCGATGCAGGGCTGGAGCCCAGACTTCGTTCCGAAAATCACCGCCGAGGCGGTCGATGCCGGCGTCATCAGCCGCATCATCACCATCGCCGCTGCCGACGCCATGAAATGGAGCAGGGAGCTGGCGCAGAAGGAAGGCATTTTCGTCGGCATCACCGCCGGCGGCACCTTTGCCGGCGCGCTCGAAGTCTGCAAAAGCGCCAATCCGGGCGATACCATTCTTGCCATGCTGCCTGACACCGGCGAGCGTTATCTCTCCACGCCGCTGTTCGGCGACATCGCCGCCGACATGAACGAGGAGGAAATGAAGATTTCCACTTCGACGCCGAACCACCGCATGCCCTCGAAAGCGGCGTAAGGGCAACACATCATGGGCGTCATCGTCTGGATCATCATCGGCCTGATCGCCGGCTGGCTCGCCAACCAGATATTGGGCGGGCGCGGCGGCGGCCTTCTTTACAATCTCGCGGTCGGCCTGGTCGGCGCCATTGTCGGCGGGCTGCTGTTCGGCGCGCTCGATATCGTCCCGCAGGCCACGTTCGTCGGCCAATTGATCAGCGCCACCATCGGCGCCATCGTGTTTCTGCTGATCTGGCGGGCGATCAGACGGGCTTGATGCGCGCCCGCCTTGCGGCGAACCATCCGCAGCCGTAAGTAAGGGCCATGGCCGTCGTTCTCGACCTGAAAAATTCGCGCCCGCGCCATCCCGAAAAGGCGCATCGGCCGGATTCCGCCGCGCTTGCGAAGCCCGACTGGATCCGCGTCAAGGCGCCGGTCTCGCCAGGCTTCGTCGAGACGCAAGCCATCATGCGCGCGAACGACTTGCACACCGTGTGCGAGGAGGCCGGCTGCCCCAATATCGGCGAGTGCTGGGAGAAAAAGCACGCCACCTTCATGATCATGGGCGACACTTGCACGCGCGCCTGTGCCTTCTGCAACGTCAAGACCGGACTGCCGGGCGCGCTCGATGTCAACGAACCCGCGCATGTTGCCGAGGCGACCGCCAAGCTTGGCCTCGCGCACATCGTCGTTACATCTGTCGACCGCGACGATCTGGCCGACGGCGGCGCTGCGCATTTCGCCGATACCATCCGCGCCATCCGCGCGCGCTGTCCGGCGGTTACGATCGAAGTGCTCACCCCCGATTTCCTGCGCAAGGACGGCGCGCTCGAAAAGGTGGTCGAAGCCAAGCCCGATGTGTTCAATCACAATCTGGAAACCGTGCCCTCGCTCTATCGCTCGGTTCGCCCCGGCGCGCGCTATTTCCATTCGCTGCGCCTCTTGCAACGGGTGAAGGAGCTCGATGCGCAAATGTTCACCAAGTCCGGCATCATGGTGGGGCTGGGCGAGGACCGCGACGAAGTCCTGCAGGTGATGGACGACCTGCGCTCGGCCGATGTCGATTTCCTCACCGTCGGGCAATATCTCCAGCCCACGCGCAAGCATCACGAAGTGGTGCGCTTTGTGCCGCCCGACGAATTCAAGTCGCTGGAAACCGTCGCCTATACAAAAGGTTTCCTGATGGTGTCGGCCTCGCCGCTGACGCGCTCTTCGCACCACGCCGGCGAGGACTTCGCGCGGCTGAAGGCGGCGCGTAGCGCGCGTCCCTAGTTAAATGCCACAATTCTCCACCAAGCGCCGCGTTCAGCACAGCGCATCGGACATGTTCGACCTGGTGGCGGACATGGAGAAATATCCAGCCTTTCTGCCCTTGTGCAGCGCGCTGAAGATTCGCAGCCGCACCGACAAGGGCGCGGGCGTGAGCGTCGTGGTCGCGTCGATGACGGTCGCCTACAAGATGATCCACCAGACCTTCGTCACCCGCGACACGCTCGACCGGCCGAACCTGAAGATCCTGGTCGAATATCTCGACGGCCCGTTCCAGCGCCTGCAGAACCGCTGGACCTTCCACCCGCAAGGCGAGGACGCCTGCGATGTCGAGTTCTTCATCGAGTACGAGTTCAGAAGCCGCACGCTGGCGATGCTGATGGGTGCGATGTTCGACACCGCGTTCCGTAAATTCTCCACCGCCTTCGAGCGCCGCGCCGACGTGGTTTACGGCCGCAAGCGCGCCTGACGCGGCGCGCGTGAAAAGCAATACGGCGGCTCAGCCGTTCAGCCACCAGAGCGCGGCATTGAGGACGCTCGCATAGCCGACCCAGGCGGCGAGCGGGATGAGGCACCAGGCCGCGGTGCGGTCGAGCCGGTAAAACGCCACGATCGTCGCCACGATCACCAGCCATTGCGGGACGATGTTCGCCAGGCCGAGCAGCGGACTATGCGCGGCGAAGAACATCCACGACCACGCCCCGTTGAGCGCGAGCTGAATGAAAAACAGCAGCAAGGCCGAACGGCGCAGCGGTGACGGCGCCAGCCGCAATATCCGCCACAGCGCAAACGCCATCAGCGCATAGAGCACGGACCAGGCTGGCGCGAACACCCAGTTGGGCGGATTGAACGAAGGCTTGGCGAGGCCGGCATACCACGGCGCCAGGTTCGGATAAGTGGCAAGCTGGCCGGCTGCCGATACTGCAACGACGGCGGCGATCGCCAGCACGGCGAAGCCGATGTCGCGGCGGCGCGAGAAGGAGTCGCGCGAACTGGTCATGGCCCACGCTATGTCGACATTGCCGGGGCGTACAAACTTCCGCGCGCGCGGCGGCCGCGATATTCACCAGCCCGACCGGCTTGTCCGCGCTGCCGCCGGCCCCCTGCGCCGCCCGGATGTCCGCTATCGGGTGCAAAGCGAACTTGATCAAAAGCAGCCGCCATGCCCGCTTATGACCCAAAACCGACATCGGCCGCGCACCTCGGACCTGTGTCCATTGGCCGAGTGGGCCCTCGAATTGAGTGGGCTTCGGTGCTAGCGTTCGCCAGGTCAGTCCGGCGGAAACCGTATGTCTTCAGACACGATAGCAAGCCGATCGGCGGTGACCAATGGCGGTACGGCTCCGGGAGTCGAGGCAGCCGAGCACGAGCGCCAATTCCGAGAGATGCTGGAGTTCTGCCCGGCGGCGCTTTTGGTCGTCGATGAGGATGGGCGGCTTCTGTTCCACAACGCGCAACTGCGCGAAATTCTAGGATACGGCAAGGATGAGCTTGATTTCTGCGACACGCGCATGCTTTGGCACGACCTCGATCAGCGTGAGCGGATCATCAATCAATTACGAGATCACGGCGGTCAGCTACTGAATGAAAAGGTGACATGGCGGACCAAGAAAGGGACGCTGGTTCATCTCCTGCTGTCCTACGTGCAGGTTGGGTACCACGGGGGGCATATCAGCTTTGTCGGCGGCAAGCGCGTATTGTGGGTTTACGACATCACCACGCTGACGCAGCAGGAGACAAAGGTCGCCGAACAAGAACGTCAGCTTCGCGAAATTCTCGACTTTAGCCCGGCTGCTGTCGGCGTTGTAGACGAGGACGGACGGCTTCTGTTCCACAATTGGCGCATGCGTGAACTTACCGGCTACGAAAAAGAGGAACTCGAACTGTTCGATACGAAACGCTTCTGGCACGACCTCGAGCATCGATCACGCATAATCGATCAATTGCGCATAAGCGGTGGCCAACTGGTGAATGAAGAGGTGATCTTTAGGACCAAACAAGGCGAGTCACTTAATCTGCTGATGTCTTATATCCAAGTAGCCTACCGTGGCGGCCATGTCGCGATCGCGGGCGGCAAACGTCTCTTTTGGCTCTATGATATTACGCCCTTGCGCCGCGCCGAGCAGGCTAGGATGCGCAGCGAACGGCGGCTCGCCGAGGCGATCGAGAGCATTTCCGAAGGCTTCGTCTGTTACGATGGAGAGGATCGCCTGGTCATCTGCAATTCACGATATCGCAACCTGCTCTACCCTGGCCTAGAGATCGATCTGAGCCCCGGTACGACGTTCGAGAGCATCATCCGCAGGGCCGCTGAGCGCGGCTACGCCAAGGATGCGGAAGGCCGCGTTAAGGAATGGGTTGCGGAACGGCTGCAGCAACATCGCAATCCGGGCGAGCCGCAGGTGCAGCGCCGCGGTAACGGCCGCTGGGTTATGGTCAGCGAGCGCCGCACAGACGACGGCGGCACCGTCGCAGTCTATTCGGATATCACCGAGCTCAAGCAGCGCGAGCAAGATCTCAGCGAAAAGTCCGCCGCGCTGGCTTCGCTATCAGCCAAGCTCGCAAAATACCTGGCGCCGCAGGTGTACGACTCGATCTTCACCGGTCAGCAGGACGTCAAGATCGTCAGCAAACGCAAGAAGCTCACTGTCTGCTTTTCCGACCTCGTCGGCTTCACTGAGATCACCGACAAGATGGAGTCGGAAGACCTCACTCAGCTCCTCAACCACTACCTTACCGAAATGTCGAAGATCGCGATGCAATATGGCGCAACGGTCGATAAATATGTCGGCGACGCCATTGTCATGTTCTTCGGCGATCCGACGACGCTGGGTGTGAAGGAGGATGCGCTGGCTTGCGTCCACATGGCCATCGCTATGCAAAAGCGCGTCGGCGAGCTGACGCGTGAATGGAGCGACAGCGGCATCGAAACGCCGCTGCGTTGCCGGATCGGCATTCACACCGGTTATTGCACGGTCGGCAATTTCGGCAGCGAGGACCGCATGGACTACACCATGGTCGGCGGGACCGTGAACCTTGCTTCGCGGTTGGAGCATGAAGCGTCACCCGGCGGAGTGCTGATTTCATTCGAAACCTATGCGCACGTGAAGGACGAGGTGCGCTGCGAGGAGCGCGGCCAGGTGCAGGTCAAAGGCATCGCGCAGCCGGTCTCAACGTATGCGGTGGTCGGCTTGAAGCAAGACGCGGAACTGGCCAGTACGGCGAATCTGCGGCTCGAGGTCGACGCCGACCGCATGTCCGACGACGAGCGCAAAGCGGCAGCGGATGTGCTGCGGCGCGCGCTCGGATTGCTCGAAAAAGGCGGCCAAGGCTAGCCTTCAGCGGCGTTGCGCTTATGCCGGCTTATGGCACTTAGCCGACATCGTTTTGGTAGCGCCCGATGTCCGCTTTGGGGGGTAAAGATGGGGTAATCGGCCGGCAGCTTGTTGATATCTGAAGATTTTGGGTGCTGCGCTTCAGGCTGATGGTGAAACGAGGTCACCGTGGTTAGGGGCCTCAAGCA
>Ga0307428_1000290_pt1 | contig 37044 bp, 55 predicted proteins | sample SalMarWE160240MG_FD_202161 | JGI IMG/M metagenome (GOLD analysis project Ga0307428, IMG submission 202161) | Salt marsh sediment microbial communities from the Plum Island Ecosystem LTER, Massachusetts, United States - WE1603-240 | ecosystem: Environmental > Aquatic > Marine > Intertidal zone >...
CCGCGAAATTACATCTGAAAAATCACAAACCATCTATGCCGAGGCGGCAGCCGAATTAATAGGGAAGAATGAAAAAATAAAAGAATATCTACTCACATATGCCAAGATAGTAGAACTGAATGCTAGGTATGCCCCGCTAGCGGATTATATATCGGTGCTTTATACCCCCGATAAAATGGATATTAAAGATGAGACTTGAAGACAAAGAACAGATCGCCTTTATCGAATATATTAGGCACAAAAATAAAGAGGAGCCTTTTTTCCACATTCCGAACGGCGGTAAATTAGTCGCGGCCTTTGGCAATAAATTAAAAAAAATGGGAGTAAAAGCAGGCGTAGCCGATCTTTATTTCATGCGCTTTAAAAGTTTTGTAGAGCTTAAAACCATTAAAGGCTCCCAAAGCTTAGCGCAAAAATATTTCCAACAATGGTGTGCGGGAAGCGCCCATTCTTATTATTTATTGCACGGCCTAGACGCGGCCATGCAATGGTATGATGAGCAATGCTTACAGTATGAAAGGGAAGGAAAACGAAAATGGCTCACTGAAGAAGAAATTGATTTGAGCAGTTACTTAATAACACCAAATCATAATAATTAATAAGAGCGCCACCCATTCAATCATTATTTTCTTTCTCAATCGTATGTCCTAAGAGATCTTCGAGGACTTTTTCATCTTCCAGTTGTGAGCCTTCTATCTTTCCGATGTCCTCAAAAAGCTGATGATTAAGGGATTGTTGCGTATGATATTCGCCGTCTTTGCGATTAATATAGGCGATCCAATCTACCTGTTTAATCGTTTGTGACATTTCATCATCTAAATGATCGAGCCGCGAGTCATCTTGGATCATGGATTTATTAAGCGCATTCACGCTTTGGATGGTATTTTTAAAGGTCTGATACACATTGTTCATGGTAGTAACAATCCCCCCTACTAAAATAGCAATCAACGATCCCAAAACGCTTTTTTTGTGGGTTTGCAGGCAGAACGCTACAACTGTTTTGAGAAATTTTTTCACATTTCATTGTTTCCGCCTGCTTGTCTATTGGAGCGCCCTATACTACAGATGATTTAATTTCCTTCTTGGCTTTAGAAGGTTTGGCAACCCCGGGCCTGATGGGTTCGTCAGGTTTTTCTTCTAATCCAAAACTATCTGATTTTAAGAGTAAAATATTCTTGCCCGTGCTGATATTGCCAACATACGTTAAACACATGTCAAAACTAACAATATTATTCGAAGAAGAGTCGGTGACAGTGCAATTATTTAACACAAAGGTCGCGTTATTGTTCATTATATTAAGGGAAGTATCAATCGTATAAAGGGTATTAGAAAATGGCACCATCACGCCATTGCGCGCATAGAGATCGGTTCCATTATAGGGACGCGTAATATATTTAAGCTGCGTATTCGTATAAGTTAACCCTACATACGTAAAACTATTTCCTACATTATCTTCAAGCGGCGCTGTCGAAATCATCACGACTTGCTTATCAGCTGCGACCCAATCCAAGGATGCAAGCGTTAATCCCTCTGACGACACTAAATAACCAATCACAAAATTTTCTGTGACTGTTGAGGGAATAATGAGTTTGACTTGAATATCTCGCAACGATTTCATGTATTGTTGCGCAGCAACAGTTAATCTAATCATGATTAAATTCCTCCTTTTTGCCTTTAAAAATAATATAAGAAGAGGGCTTAACACTTCCCTCTCCACTTTCTTTTTCAATCATACCATCCATTTTTAAATCATACATAATTCCTTTTTCTAAATAACGCAAACTTAGCTGTCCCTGTTGCATTTTTATTTCGGTGAGCTTATCCCATCCTAGTATTTCATTAGCAATCAATTCTTCGGCCGGATTAATAGGAGCCAGCCACTTCACACATCCATCATAATTTTGAGAAGTATGTGATTGACACATATATTGGTCACAACCACTCCAATACGCCCCTACTTGTATAGAGACCTTGTCCGCATTTTTCATCACTAAATGCACCCATTTTACGCTCGCATCCCACCATATTTCAAAATCATTCCAGGCGGGGGGTAAATTAAATTGGAAATCTTTTTGAAAAACCTCATTCTCTCCTGTCGCTCCCGTGATAATAGAAACGGGCGTCCGATTAAATTGACTAAAAGTACTCATGCGACATTCTTCCAAAATTGATGCGCCACCCACCCATTATTAAAAGCCGCCAAGTTATAAAATGTAGTCACCCCTTCATAAGGAGAGGCGCCGGTTTGAACGTGTAAAAATCCTGACATTTGGTTAGGAATGCCGCTTTCATAGCGAAACGGCGCCGACGGAGGAATAGTCGTTGAAGTTGTATTAATATACACATCCGTTTCGGTGGATGAAATGGTGCCAGAATGATAATTATTAACCCTGCCGATTGATTGTATAAGATTAAACATATAATAATAGCCGTATGAACTGCCAGTTACTTTAAAAGTAAAATAATACCATTCGCTAGTGTGATCCCAATTGAAGGAATAAATATCGGTATCTTCAATGGTAACATCTTCGCTATAACCATTGTAGGACGCATTATTAAACGTCGCTGCTCCTTGCGCGCTAAAATCAGTAATGATTTGACGATTATTGCTCATTCTTTACTCCGGCAATCCAATGGGGATATACCACCCAGTGATACTTACCCCTGACCATCCTCGAAAAGCGTCTAATTCCAGATGAATACCGCTGCCACTGGTCGTCGCTTGTGTGACATCTAACAAAAGGCGATAGGCGCTATTTTCATCGGTTAATGCAATCAGCGTATCAATGGCGCCGTCCGCTGTCAAGTAAACGCTGCTACTCCCGCTAATCGGCATGTAAGCAGGCGTCGGCAACGCGGGAGCAGTCGGGGTTGGCGTAATCAAAATAGGGACTTTTTGCGTGGTGACGCCACCGCTTAAATCGACATTCTGATCGGGATGGAACAAGAGATTAAAATTAGCCCGCATGACAACAGTGGAAGAATTATTGGTTAAGCTCAATAAAGCATTCGTGACATTGTAATTGAGGGTAAAATCAATTAAAAAAGTGGTGACTCTTACAATTTCCACATCGCCGCTATCGCTTGGCGTGATGACCTGATTAAAAGGAACAAAGGGAATGGTCGTTGCGGTATTACTGGCATTCGCTACAAAACAATTCGTACCATCCGTTGAAAGCGTCACAGCGCCATAAGGTTCATTGATGAGGTAAGTGGATGCGCCATCAATCGTTTCGGCGCTTTCACAACTGATGGTCAATATATTCGAAGCGCTTAAATTTCCCGCCGTATCTTTAATATAAATGGGAAAACGTTGTTGGGTAATATCAAGAGTTGCAATGGTGAGAGTAGGATTAGCCGTTGCGGTATTAACATAAATTACATTTTCGCCGCTTGTGGTAAGCGTAGCGCCATCAAGAGTAGCTTCGATTAAACGGCTACTGTTCTCAAGAAGACGAACAGCGCTCATTAAACGGCCGCTATAATACGCACACGCGCGCCGTACACATCTGATCCGCCGAGCGTTCCGGTGCTGACTGTGACTAAACTAACATCATTAATACTAGTTCCTCCTGGCCCACTATAAGCGGCCATACGAACAACTGCTGTGTCTCCAGCGTTCACTTGGCCAGACCAATTTAAATTAGGATGAGCCACCCAGGTATTATCGCCTAAATAGCCATATTCAATCGTTTGACGGGCCCCGGCGATACGTAATTCAATTAAATATTCAACAGTCCCACTCGCAGCGGCCGTTAAGCGCATCATGTTGAAGGAAAATCTAAAATCATAATATTTAGTTTGCAAAAAAGTGGCGGTGACTCCATTAAAGGTTAAATAATCACTGGACATTGAAGAGCCTAATATCACATTTTGCCATGTATCTAACACAGAAGTGCTTTGAATCCCCGTATTGACGGTGGCAAGCGCCACTTCCCACTTTTGGGAATTAGCTTGAATAAAACAATTTGTACCGTCGCTATTGATTTGCACACACTGAAAAGGAATAGTTATCGTATAATCAGTTTGCTCATTAATGGTTTGGCCGCTTTCACAATTAATAGTTAAAGGATAAGTAGGGCTCCTACCAGTGCTGCGATCCTGAATGATGATAGGGAAACGTTGTTGCGCAATGTCTTCATCAGAAATAGTAAGCACAGGACTATCAGGTGGTGGCGTATCCACATAAATCACATTTTCGCCTTGGGTTGTATAAGAGGCGCTGGTGAAGTTTTGCGTTAAACGGCGTGAACTGTTTTCAAGGGTTTTAATTGCAACCATTACGGCGCGCTCGCCTCCCATTGATAAGCCATATTATAAAAAGTTCCACTGGTTGAGGTCATGCGCATACCCGGAAAAAAGACCAGTTGTCGTTGTTCACCGGTGGCAAAAATATAATTAACGGCAAAGTGACCCACTCCATCACCATCGTCATTCATGTTATAGCTTGTATTTAACGTACCATCGTCACTTAAATAAATTCCGCCGGCTGTTACCGTCAAGGTACTGCTGCCTGTTGCAATCGGATACTGAGATTTACTGATGATAAAATTTCCTTCAAAATAAGCGCTGATGGTATAACTTCCCGTATCGGCGTTTTTAAGCAAAAATTGATGGTTCGTCCCATCCCAGGACAACGTCAATGCACTTTCAAAGGTGATTAAATCTTGGTCGCTGTTAATATTATTGAATGATATTTTATTTTGAGAGCGCGTTAAATTGGGATAAACATTATTCACCGTCCAAATATCGCCACTTGAATCACTATAGAAGATGTAGGCGCCCCCGGGACTATTAATATTAACGCTCCCTCCTAAAGCGCCCCCATTAATATCGCCGCTTTCGGAAAAAATATTGATAGGATAGTCATTAGCGGAATATTCCTCATCTTTCACCATGAGAATACCACCAGCATTGGCGATTTCGTCCGCGCTAATCGTCAGCGTAATAGGAGAAGCTGCCGTCGCTGAACGACATCCAATATAAGAGTGTCCTCCTTGAGCTGTATAAGAAGAAGTGGCAATGCTCACAGCGCCGCGCCCAGTTGAAAAAAATGTACTCATAAATTTATACCAACGTTTTCAAGGTTGCCTCTAATTCCACCGATAAGGCATCTGCATTATTAATATCTTCAAAAAGTTGAGCGCTCGCAGTCATCTTGAAATTTCCCGCAATGCTACGCACGGTTACGCTGAGAGCTTGCATATCTCCAGGGTTATTTAAAGCATTGAGCGAATTGGAGGCTGGATCAATATGGAAATAAGCATAATCAGTCGAGGGGGTAGACGCGGGTAAATTAGTTTGGCCAATGGATTGGCGCGCTCCCCCGTCTTCCGAATAAGTAACATTAATATAATTCATCCGAGCCGCAACCGTTGTACTCGCGAGTACGAGCCGTAATTGTGGTTGAAAAGCGCTTTCTACCCAGCCAATATAGATACCAAGCGTAGCATTACCGATTAAATTATCAATATCCCCAGCGCCGACGATTTGTTCGGCGCGCACTACTTGGTCAAATGGAGTGTAACTCTCCAGGGTCTGTAGATTGACCGCGTCTTGCGCTGAAACCGGATCGGCAACGTTGGGGATTAACTCGTTATTCATATCGAGCGCGACAAAGCCGCCAAGCGCCGAGGAATTAGCAATTAAGGTGATGGTATCAAGCGCGCGTGTGGCCATAATTTTAACTCAATATAATTTGGGTGCCATCATTGTCTAAAACAAAGGCGCCATCATTGTCGACTAATTCAATAGTAATGGGGGTAACATCCTCCTGGAAAATATTGTTATTCATCATCAGCAATAAATATTCGGCGGTTTGATAACAATTTCGGCTTGTGCTCATTAATTCCATACTCCCACATTGAGGAGCGCCGTAGGATCAGTACCCGTTTTGACGCGTACTGCGCGCACCGGCAAAAAGCTTCCCACGCGCATCGTAAACGTTTGATCCACTAAAATATTTTCGCCACTCACTATATCCAGCACAATAGTGGCCGTATCGGTATCCGCATACGCTAAATTAATCCAGGTAAATACTTCCCGTTCAGTATAATAAGCCGCGTTAATCTGTCCTAAATACATATCAAATTCAGTGCTGGTAATGGCTTGAATGATAGGGGTATTGAGACTGACCTGCCACGCGGGGGCGTCTTGATTAACTCGATTGACTGTGACGGCCACTTTTTTATCTCCTTTTGTTCGTTTGGACAATATTATAACAAACAGATTTTAAAAACACTAAATTTTTTATGAAAGGATATTTACTTTTTGTTGAAAATTACTTTACAATATTGTTTTATTAAAGAAGTGGAGAAAATAAATGAGCAATCGGAAAAATCAACGTAAAGTTTTTGATATTATTATCTTAGGAACTGCCATTATTTGCGGTATTTTAGAATTTAGCGGCGCAATTAGTGATAGTACAGCGATGTATATTATTATAGGCGCTGTTCTTCTTTCAATAGTTATTCGTCCCTATATCAAAAAAGATGATGACCAATGATTAATGAAAGGGGGCGCTTCCTAAAGCGCTTCCAATATAGCCTGCGCGTTTAGCGGCGCGTGGGCTTACTTTAAAATTTTTATTCGCTATTCCTTCCAATAAAGAAGGCGCTAATTTATCCAACAATTTGGAAAGGTGAGAGCCGGCCATTCCTCCCACAATTGAGCCTCCCGGTATTCCTAAGGTACGTCCAAGCATTGAACCCCCAATCGTAGCGCCGGTTTGAGTAGATGGAATTTGTGAAGGAAGAATCTTAGAAACCATCAATTTTTGAGCTTTTTTACCTTTAATAATCTCTTTATATTGATCGTGCATTTCATCTAACGCATCCCAATATTTTCGCTCCTCTGGCGTAAACATAAAATTCCGTTGCTCGGGCGATAATGATTTACCGGCTTTCCCTACTTTAGAATACATTTCTTTTAAAAAGCTTCCTAAATCAAAGCCATTCGTTTTTTGATGTTTCGCATAAAATATGTTTTTAAGATGTTTCGCGGCTAAATCTTTATCTTTGAGAAGAGTACCTAATTTTTCCATACTGCCCGGATCATATTCACTATGTGTTGGCAAAAATCGGCTTGTTAATTTGGCTACCGGCGCAGTTTCTTTTAAAAAGTTAGGCGTCGTCGTATCAATCACATCTTCATCAAGACCGCTTGCTTTGGCGCTTTGAATATTCGGCGCTTTCTCAAATTTTGCTAACTTATCCTTGTCTAAATGCTCAAGAATTTGCGAAAAGTTTTTATCTGAAGTATAAGGGACAACTTTGTTAGCCCACTGCGTTTGCGCTTCATTATAAGCATCTCCTAATCCTTGTTTATTCAAAAATTTTCCTAAATCATAATCCAAAGCTTCTGCCGCTTCATTATAGTTTCTTGCAAGTTCAGGATTAGACTGTAAATATTTACGTCCTAATTTCATTAGATTGCTTTTATAGAAATGCACATCTTGTGGATTAACGGCTTCCATATCAGGCGTTTCAAGCCCGCGATAAGGTAATAATTTTGCGCTGCGATAACGCGGCAATCCCATCCGATAATTGCGATAATTTTTAAGGTCGGATTTTTCCATCGGCTCAACTAATCCTTTGGCGCTTCCTCCAAATACTTCATCATAAAGCGGTCTTACCCCTTGGCGCGCTTCGGAATATTTGCGCACTAACGAATTTAATAAATCCTGTGAAGCTTCCGTACTCGTTGGCCGTTTCTCCTGGTTAATTTTACTAAGCGTATTTTCAAATTCCGTCTCAAGCTCCGTAGGAGGAATTTCGGGAGCGGCCCGGGGTAATAATTTAGGAATCGTCTCAAATCCTTTTCCAAGCGCTCGCGCTCCTCCTTCGCCAATTAATCCGCCAGCAGCGCTCATGAGCGCATTTGCTTTACGCGAACTATCAGGAGAAGTATCGGCATAGCCCGCTACCGCTCCACTTCCCATTGTCTTAGCAAGACTTTTTAAGCCCGGTTTTAGACCGCTTACCATGCTTTCAATTACGGGAAGTTTGGCACCTACGCTTAATGCCTTCGAAGCAGCGCCAAAGGGAAGTGCAAAACCGGCTACATCCCCTAAAAATGCTGGGACGCCATGCGTCCCTTTAAAAGTGGGAAGTTGAGGCGCAACGGATGGCTGTTGCGTTGGTGTGCCTTGTTGATTAAGCAACGCGCTTTGGCCTCCCATAAGGCCTGGCATCGTAGCGCCTTTGAGCGGCGAGAGTAGCCAATTAATGGGGTTAATAATATTGTTAGCGATCTCTCCTAGGAAGCTGTAGAGTTTGCCGTGCTGAGGCTGCCACGTACCGATAGGAGTAAGGTCATCCCAAGAAACTTCTTTTTTTTTAGGTGTAGGAGAAGGAGCCGCTTGCTGTGGCGCTTCATCAATCGGGGTTAAATCATCCCAGGAAACTTTAGCCATTAATTAACTTTCCTCCAATATTAATATAGTCATTAACTTGGTCAGCTGGCACTTGATATATTTTTCCACCGGGGCCGCTAATTTTCACCAGCCCGGCTGTCGCTGCTCCCGACGAAACACCAATACCGCCAGACGGTGCAAGATTGGAAGTAGTAGCATATTGGGAGGCTTGGCCTCCGCTAGGAACATATTGGCTTAACCATCCGCCTGATTGTAAATAATCGCGTTGTGCAACCATCGCTTGTTTAGCCATTTCTCCCCACTTATCCATCACTTTCTGATAGATTTCACGATTAATTAATTTATCCTGCATAAAACGTTCAAGGTGTGTCCTATTTGCATTGCGTCTTGCCAACATATCGCGTTGCGCTTCAATCGTTACTTGTCCAGTGGGACTAGCGCGACGCAACTGTAAGAGGGTTAATTCTGGCTGCATCATAGTAGCCGCTAGATAATTAACTAATTGGTCAGTGGGTTTCCCTTTAATTAAAGCCGCCGCTTCTTTACTATTAAATCCTAAAATATTTCGACCAGCAAACGGAGCCATATATTGCGTGGTTTCTTTTTGGAGGGCATCAGCCGCATTACCAGCCTGCTCAGTTAATTGCTCTTTTGAAATTGTAGAAGTAGTAGGAGCATATAAACGTCTAATATATTGCGTATCTAAGCCAGTACGTTGCGCTAAATCTTCCAAGTCTCCCCCGCTAGAAAAGAAATTATTACCTAATGTGCCACTTAATCCTAACCCACGTGCTGCCGCTAAACTTGTTTCCTTTTCCACGGAAGGAGCATATTGCCAGGCGCGCTGAGGCAACGAGGCCGCAATCACATCGCCATAACTTTTAGATAAACCACTCTGCACCAGACTATTAGCAAGATTTTGCATGCCGGGGTCTTGGAAATTAATACCTACATCGGAAGCAGTAGGGGGCTTAAATTGATCTCTAAATTTATTGACCCTCCCTTGGGCATAATTAATCAAGTCATTCTGCGTATATTGACCCATCTCAGGCGCGCTCGTTTGGGCTCCTAATTGAGAAGAAGGAACACTATTTGAGAGCGTTGTTGGCGAAGTGAAAGAAGATGGCATTTGAGAAGGAACTCCGCCTGCGCTTTGTAACTGACTTTGCGCATAGGATTGAGGGGTGGACACTTCCCCGTTGGCTTCTTGCTGTTGCGCTTGTTTTTTAGCTGCCTGGTCTTTCAACATCTCCAATGCGGCTAATGTTTGCGCTTGATTTCCGCTTAATGCCATATAGGGATATTTTTTTAAAAGAGCTGATTTTTCTTGCGCCTCCATTAACTTTTCTTGATTAAGTTGATTAGTTAATTGGCTTTGTTGCATCTGCATTGGAAACATCTGTTGCGCTTGCTGCATTTTTTGTTGCATGGCGCGTTGATTGAGGGCGTTTAAGTGCTGTTGTCCAATATTTGACATCAGCTGTTCGCCACTTTGGAGGCCACTTTGCAACCCTTTAATGGGATTGTAATTTAATAAGATGCTTGCAACGTCCATTTAGATCATGCCTCCCGCGCTTGTGCCTAATAAAGCGCTTGTGCCAAAGGGGACGGCGCCGCCTCCCCCGAAGAGGTAGGGCAACATCATCCCAAAAAGATTGCTTCCTTCCATCCATGGCATCATCTTAGACGCTTGATTGCCACTGGCAATCTCTGGAAACATTTGTAACGCGCTTTGCGCTTGTTTATCAATATCGGATTGAAACGCCCCCATCTCTCCACTCCCTAAGGCTTGATTAGAGATTGTTGAACCGCTTAAACCCTGATTATATTGTTGGTTTGTCATCTGATTTTGCAATGCGCTTGCTTGGTTTAAGGCTGCTTGTGAGGGATTAATCCCAGCAACTAACTGGTTCCAACTATTCAGCACATCGTTAATATCGCCGCTCCAATCAGGAGAGCCTTTGCTAAACGGGTTCATTTTTGTATCTCCTATAATGCAATTTCCCACAATTCACAAAGCAAATCCAATTTTTCGCTATCAGGCGCTTTTTTAATTAACTTTCTATTTTTTCTTACGAGCTTATTCCAATCACTTATTTCTTGATTAGTTAAGGATTCATTTAATAACGTTCTTGGCCAATAGACCTCTCTAAAATGGGACATTTCCCACTGCTTCATCTGAATGATTTTTTTTGCGTCTTGAGGCACGAGTGGCGTACGAGAGGCACGAAAATTAGCTAATCCTTTTTCAATCGCTGCATTAAACATGTGTTATTGATCTTCCCATATATTCAAAAAAATTATCTTTTCTAAATGAACGCATTCCTAACCAGCGAGCAAACAACCGCGTGGCTTTGGCCGCGGGGAGGTTAGAACCGCGAGGAATACGTCCAATTAATAGTTTATAATGCGCCATAATTTTATCAAGGAAAAATAACAGTAGCGTTTTTAATTCTTTGCCCCGAATGTCTGGATGCGTAAAGATATGAGGTTCATAAAATTGTGGCCACTTCTCCAAAATAATTATTCCTTTTAATGCACTACCATTATAAATTCCGTAACAATCCACAGGGCGAATCCAAAACTCATCCGACGCAGTATTCTCATACCAATAATTATCATATTGATTTTTCTTTAAATAGTGAATAGCAGTTAATGAGGAAACCAATCCATAACTTAACATCGAATTAACCTCTTTTATGGGGTCGTATCCACGGTATGGGTATCACCATCAATTAAAACTTGTACGGTATTCGTTTCATTATTATACCATATAGTCCCATTTTCATTGGCGTTTAAAGTGGTTGGTTGATCCGGTATTTTTAAGCCCGTGGCGTTAAAATTATTATTAAATAGATCAGACATCCCGCGCACAAAATTTTGCATTTCTTCCGTCATGGTGCCATCTTCATTCACAATCTTAGTTTCAAGTGGTAGAAAGGGTACACTATATTGACTCATTTTATCCCCGCCTCGTCATAAATTACAAACGCATTAAAAATAATAATAGGAAGAGTGCTTGAAAAACGCAATACAAACGATGGCATCTGGCGGTTGATTTGCACTACAATTTGGCGTTCAGTGAGCGAAAAATCGCGAGAAAAAGAAAGAAATGTACCGCTGCGACCATCTACACTATAGGCCACTTCATAGGTTGAATTAGCCGGAAGCGCGATTAATCCACTGACATCGGCGGCATAATTATATTGAATAACTACCTTATTCACCATGACTTGGGTACTCATGGGACGCAATAATTGACTAGTCATCACATAGGGAAACGCTAACGCCGTATTGAGTGTGGTATGGATATAATCATAATACTGCGCCGAAATTTCGCTATTCGTAAAAATGGCCAAAATTCCCGTTTCACTGACCGTTTGCAGATATTGATAAAACGTAGCTCTTTCGGAGAGAAAAAAAACATTTCCCTTCCCATTAATGAGCGCGCTACCTAACGCCTCATTATCTTCATCGAGAAAAACCAACGAAATATAATCTTCGCCGTAAAACTTAAAGGTATTAATATGAATATCTTCAATGGCGGTATTAATGTAATTATTCACGATTTGCAACCATCCATTTTTGTTATATAGAAAAGGCTTTGCGCTTCCATTTTGAATGTAAAGCAAATCGAGTTTATTTTGTGAATTGTCAATTGTGGCAATCACATACCCGGCTTGATAAGGCGTAAAACGCGAAATATTATCGACAGTGACTGATAACGCTTGTGGGAAATTATGATATTTGGCTGTGGCATACGGTTGTTTACGATAGGGAAATCCTGTTGCGCCATTGTTTTGCCAGACCTCAATTGCGCGCGTTCCCAAAATATAAAAAAGAGAGCGGTCTATAATAATATCAACGACATCGCCAGCTTCGGTGGTATTAAAAATTCCCGCGTCTTCTCCAACCAATTGTTCTTGCGTGCCGGTGAGTTCGGCTAAATCTAAATTCAAGAGCGATTTATAATAAAGTGAATTAGTATCAATCGTATTGTTGAGAATGAAAAAATTATCGGCAATCCAAAGTTTGTTTGTCGTTACATTCCCTTCTAAATCCCCTACTTCATAAATATCATTCACATAATCGAGTTTAAAAAGCGCCGCCGCCGTATCAGCTGCGCCGCATCCTATTAATTGCAATAATCCATAGTAAATAGAAGCATCTTCTTTCACGATATCGGCAAACGAAAGAGTATAAGTGAGATAATAAACAGTCCCGATTTGATCCGCTGTTGGGGGATCAGTAAAGGCTAAATCAACAATCCCGTGACCACTGGTCGCTCCTAACCCAATATGCGGATTAGTGAAATTAATCCCTACATAACAAATATCATTCCACGGTATATCGGAATTATTAACTAAATAACTGGTATCATTACCGCTCCCATAAAAAAGGTTCGTATAATAGAGATAATCATTGGCTCCGGCCATGCAATAAAAGGTATCGCCGCCCACATTATATCGACCACTAATACACGTAAAACTTTTAGACGTTTCAAATGAATAAGTGACGGCGCTCCCATTGATCCCATAGACAAAATAACCGGCATTGGTGGTATAAGCGGCATTATAATTGGCGCCCCCTCGATAGATCACCTCACAATCGCTAGCGACTGCTGTATCGCTAATGGTAAGCGTAGTATCAAGCGTGTCATATTCTAAAACGAAAACGCCCCCATCGGTTGCGACTCCCCATCGACCTGCAACGGCGCCTGACGCCGCATTAACATTTTGCCGGTAATAAATGCGATTAATGGGATAATCGCCCCCGCTTCCAATGGCTTTATATTGCCACACATCCCCTGTAACCGTATCAAAATAAAGCGCGCGATATTCGCTGGCGTCACTATCAAAACCCCCTACTACAATGCTATCGCGATAAGCGGCGTCATTCCCTTGATAACTTCCAAGACACGTTAAATTGACGAAATTTGGCACCGGCAACGGAATAAGCGTAATAGTAGCCGGATCGCCAACAGAACAGCTATAGACATTTTGAGTGGTAATAAAATAATAATAACGATCTGGCAATGTGAAATCTGGGATAAAATCAAAATCTTTGATTACAATGGTGGGATCATTTATCGCCGCGCGATTAATGGCCGTTTCTGGCGTTAGCACGCTCGATTGAAAAATAACACACGGAAAAGCGCCATACCAATTAGTGTCATTATTAATATCTTCACGAAGGCGAATACCATTAATGCCGGTGTCAATATTGCCAGCTGCTGCCGGCACATTCGTTGATAAATTTACGGCACTATAAGTGATCTGACTAAAACTATTCTGGCCGCTAATATTTGTCACGGGGAGCGATAAAATGATCTCAATATCCCCATCCGTAATTTGATATTGCGCTCCAATAAAAGGGGTTAAATAAGCATTGGCCGGATCGCCATACAAGACATTATTATTGAGTATTTTCGTTCCAAAAAAGAGCGAATAGCCACCTGTCGTATCAATATTATAAAATTCATTATTGGCATCAAATCCTTCATACGAATATAAAATATTGGTCGTTGCGCTTGCAAGCGTTTTTGCAAATTCAGATTGATACACTTCGGCCGGATATTGGCCGATTCCTTTATAAAAACCAAGATCAACGCTTTTCATGATGTACTCGGCGTATTAATACGATACCAAATACCATTGCGTCCAAAAGCATCCATAGTTGGATTAATCGTTAAATCAATCGGACTATTACTCACAATCTCATCTTGTAATTCCGTTAAGCGCACCATTTTTGGACTTTCTATCCATTCCTTCTCTTTGCCATAGAGCATCGCGAGTTCAAATCCTAATTGATATTCTAAATAAGATGAAAAATTAGGCAAAATAGTGGTGTTCTCATTCGTTAAAGGAACATATCCCGGAATGCCATAGAGGGTATAATTAGAACCTTCCGTCGGCGGGGAGGGTACTAATAAAATCTTGGTATAAAGGCCATTTGTTGAAGTATAAAGGTTCGTCCAATAAATGCTTTTCGTAATCGCTTGCGTATTCAAATAAAAACGTTTTGCAATCGCGGCCAACGAATAAATCGTTAAAGGATAACTGGGCTGATTGCCAGCATTATTGAGTGAGACCATGGCGCTAAAAATACTTAAATAAGGGGCCTCAATAATTACGGTTTTAGTGGCGTCTGTCGTATCCACAATATCAAGACCAATCCATATTTCAGGGGTGGTAACATCTTCAATCAACTGCTCTTTTTGAATGGAAGATAAATAAGGACTATCCCCGAAGGCGTCTAAGATTTGGTTTAAAAGACTAACCGCGTCTGTGACTTGCGTACTTGTCGGGGTTTCACCGCTTTGCGCTGATAAAATATTAGCTAAATAAAACGCCCGCGTAATAATTGTGCTTGCTTGAAACGCCATCTTAAATTGCCTCGCGCAAGGGCGCAAAAATGGCGCCCTTGGTTGATAAAGTTATGCCGCTGATAAAATCCCAACCGTATATTCAGGGTGAATGAGCGCCCCGATTTGACCGGCAAGCAAGAATTTATTGCTATAGGTACTACTATCAGACTGCAACGTCGTTTGCACACTAATTGAATTAAACGTAGCTCGACTACTCACAGCCCCATATTTTAGGTCGGCTAATGGCGGCATCGCAACCGTCAATGAATTACCTTTGCAAAACGCTGGACTCACACGGTGACTATCAAGCATTGTCAATCCCAAGCCAACGGGCAATGTATCAGTCGGCGAGCTAATATAAGCATACTGATCTGTACTGTAAGCCGTTCTCACCGGATTTTTAATACTCACGGTCATTGTCGTAGCGGTCGCCGTATACGTGCGTGTCGCTGAGTCATAATCGGTATTGCTAGACGCGCCAGCAGCCACTACAAAAGTGATAGGGCCTGCGGTATTGCTAATTGTTATTTTACCCTCGGGCTGTACATAATAAATATCGGCGCCCGCTTGGCCGGCAGTCGTTGGGATTTGAAATTTATCGCCTACTTTAATGGTATTACCAATCGTTAATCCCGTTAATGAAAGCGTTGTATCCCCGTCGACGGCGGCCGCATTCAGCGTAATCGTATCCGTTGTTGCGGTGCCTGCAAGATGAATGACCACATTATTATCGCTATACGTTAAAAAGCCGTTAATCATCCCAATGAGACCATTACGCCAGATATCTTGTAAACTTTCACGATAAAAGTTATTACTAACTTGAGAGCTTGAGAAACTGGCAACGTCTGTCGGGGACATAATCAAGCAACGCTGTTCTGGCATCTGAAAGTCATTCATGAGCGCGTTGGCGTTTGCAACCGTTGCATACGTATTGATCGAACTTGAAGGCGTCCCAGTGAAAATATAAATTTCCTCAACCACTTTTCCATATAAGAAATTCATCACCTTTTGCTTGAGCGCTGTTTGTAAAGGATTTTTAATGAAATCATTAAAGGCTTCATCGGTGCGTAATTTAAGCGCTTGTTCAACGGCATTTAAATTAGTTGCCCCATACAAAAAAGACTCAATCGTTAAGGTTTCAGTCTCTTGTTGAATGTCTTGCGTGGTAATAGTAAAGCCAGATGGCAGAGAGCCATTGGATAAGGCTTGCTCTGTAATCGTATAACGCGGATATTTCCGCATTTGGATCGAACCGCCAATCCCGTAAATATCACCGCTCGTGAATTCACGCTCTAGCATTAAGTTGGCATTTTCAATGAGGGCGGTATTGACCACAAACTCAGGCAAGAGTTTGGGTGCAATTTTACTGGTTGTTAATAAAGTATTAGCCATTTAAAGTACCTATCGTTTCATACCCCCGTACTGTTGTTGGCGTAATTTCGCAATCTCATCAGTCGGCGATAATTCAGTTGTAATATTGGCTGAACCACCTTTGAGCACGCCGGTCGGTTCAGGCGCCTTCTGCATACGATTGACGTTGGTTTGGTGTTGATCCATGAGTTGTTGATCTAAACGAATTAAACGCTCAGCTTGCGAATAAGGATTGTCTAAATAAGCCGCTTTTCGCACTTCTTTTGGAAACGCTTTTGCGATTTTAAATAAGCGATCGGGGGGCAATTTAACTATTCCGGACCGAATTAAATTAATTGTTTCCTCTGGGAATTGCCGAAATGGGTTATTAGGATTGCTTAATAAATCGTCGACTTCCTCATCTTCTTGCCGAATTTCGTTAATTTTTCGCTCATATTCATTTACATTTTGGATCAATGTTTGTTGGTGTAGGGCTTGTTGCCAATCGGAAGATTGGGCTGCGTTTCCACTCCCAGAAGAAGGATCGGCCGTTTGCCCTGATGGGTGTTTCATTTGCATAAACGCCGCCATCTGTGCTTTGGTCGTATTTAATTCTTGGCGCATATTTTCCATTTGCGCCCGAAGTCTGGCATTTCTGCTTTTGCCCTTCTTTTTAGGAGGGGTTACTTCTGCTTCTTCTTCATCAGGCGTTTCGTCAGCAGCTTCTTCGCCACTACCTTCGTCAACGTCAGTATCAGTTTCATTTTCAGGTTGGGAAATCTCATCTTCATTGTCGATGGCCTCCTCTAACTGGTTTTCTTCTTGCATAACTACCTCATGCGGGATGGTGTTTTAAGGTGTACTCTACCCACCGTTGATAAAGTCTTTATTGTATATTAATGTAATAAAATATGTCAATAAAGACATTTTTATAGAAAAAGTAGAGGAAAAACAAAAGGACATCTTGACAGACACCCCACTGTCTTTTAAGCTATCAATAGCTCATTTACTCACACTGTAAAAAGAGTAATCGAAGTCCAGATGGGCTTTAGAAAACGAGCACGGATGCGACAGAAAAGAATGTAACGCGGGGCCATGGAAGCCCTTGGGATACGAAGGCGGCATTCTTTTCTTGTTGCAGATAAGAAATAGTTTAAAGACACGGCTGTGGAGGTACGACTTTAAACTATTTTCTTGTTTAGATTGGGGGTTCCCGGTCGGTAAAAGGGGGCTACGTTCCGTCTTTGCGTAGTCCTCTTTTGTTTCAGTGGTCAAGGTATACTTTACAACTTCTATCCACATTAGATAGTTCTGAGAATGTAACAAAAATTATCGCAAATCCGCGCACCAAAAAGAGCAATAAAAACATAGTGTTACTTCCTAATCCTAGGCAAAATCCGCGCACCCCTGTACAGAAAGAATTAGACCTACAGATTCAAAAACAAATAGAAATTGATGGAATTTTACTTAATTATTCACTATTTTGAAATAAAAACTTTTTATAAATCAATTAGTTATATAATTCCTATTTCTTTTTCTATTTCTTTTTTTAAACTGATCGAATTCGACCAGTTTTGAATTGACTTTTTTATTAAAAAGAAATAAAATTTCCCTTCATTTATTTTTCATTGATGATCTTCTCCAATTCCCTTGAGGTCCGTTCCTACCTCAAGGGGATATTAAAACCTAATTACCAATTTAGTATAAATTGGTAGATGATTGGTAGTTAATATTCCTCAACACAGTATATTTCCTTTTCGCGATCAATGATCAAATAAGTGTCTTCGTGAGAGATACATCCTTTATCAAATTGTTGACATAAAAGGGCGCCTGTTTTGTAGGCTTTAAATAAAAGTTGGCTTTCTTCGCGACCATCTGGATCAAGTCCCATCTCTTCTTGGATTAAACATAAGTCGCATTTATCTTTGGCGTATTTAATGCGTTCTTCTTTCATCCATTGCGGATAAATCGTATTAATTACTTTTTCAGGATCAGGAAATAACATATTTACCTCATTGTTGTATACCCGAAGATGACCCTTTCATCATCCCTAAGTAAGCTTTGGTAATCTCCGCTTGTGTTTTTTGTTGATTTTGTTGTTGGGTTAAAGCCATTTGTTGCGCTTGCTGATCTAACCGCTCAGTGTCTACTTGATAATCGCTTAATCCCTTTAATTCTTCTAATTTTTGTTGCTGCGCCTTTAACGCTAACTCCGCTTGCGCAATCTGTTGCTTCGCTTGTTGCGCTTGCAATTCAAATTGCTGCATTTGCTGTTGTAATTGTTGCGATTGCTGCATATTGGCTTGCGATTGTTTCATCGCTTCTTCTAATTTCTCATCACTGATCCCTTCCATGATTTGCCCAATCGTGGGATTGGTAATTTTCATGACTTGCTCTATCTTTTTATTGACGTCTGCGCTATTTGGAATTTCATATAACGCTAATAAATTAGGTAACAAGACTGTATTTAAAGGTTCTGGTAATTTCTGGATCAATTGAGCCATGGCTTCCATATAGTGTTGTTTTTGAATCTCAAAAGACGCCCCTACTTTGACGTCGACATTAAGATCAGAAAGTGTCATGTCGGCCATCACTAAACTTTCCATATCAGGATAAGAACGCCCGGGGTTCACAATGACTTTTTGCGCTCCATTGATAATTAAACGCTCTTCTACATAAATTTTCGGTAGAAATTCCGCTAATATTTGGCAAATTTGTTTAACGGCCGCCACAGCGTGACGCACATAAAAGTAAACGGAAATATTGTTTTGACTGATGGATAACTGGCGCGCAATACCTGAAATATCAGCATTGCTTTTTCCCTGCACATCTTCAAAACGTCCTAAGGTATTGTCAATTTCTTTGCCAGTGCCGCCAATTAAATTCAATAGGGTTTCTGATAGTTCTGGAGGCCGTAACTGTTGTGGAGGTTGGTTTTTATTTGAATGATATGGAATACATCCTTGTTGCAATAAAGGATTGATAAAAACGCGCATTTCTTCTTGCGAGAGATCTTTAATGTCTACGACAAAGTTTTCTTTGCGTAAATTTAACATCATGTTAGCGACTTGAGAGAGTGTCCAATTTTTTACTTTTTGAATGTCAAAGACATCATAGCCAAAAGAGAAAGGCCTAATTTCATTATCAATAATGGTTTGCATCCCGCTTACATAAATAATAGGCAAAGTATGCAGGGGATGACGTGTTTTTTTAAGAATATGAACCCCATCCATAATATAGGAATTGATAACGCTTTGTTTGCTTTGGCGCGTTTTAATAATACGCTCGTCTTGGTTTAACTCTTTTTCATCGGTAATCGTGCGTCCGTCGCTTGTTAAATAGAGGGTTTTATCTTCCCAGCTGCGCTCAAACATGTGAGCCAACGTCACGCTCTTATCGTTATCTTGGGCCGTATCCGAGAGTTGATTATAGTTACAAAAAGGTTGAGAAACGCTGACGACATTGTCAGGGTCAATATCAGGATACATTACTTTAAATTCATCCATGGGCAAACGCTTAATATAGCCGCAAAAATCACCATCGGCTTTCGTTGGCAATTGCGCGTACGGATCAAAAAAAACTTCGGTGTAACTGATATATTTAAAATAAACATCCTGTTTAAACTGATCTTCGTGGATGTAATCGCTATAGAGATAAATCGCGCCCCCGCAGCCCGTCCTGAGGGCGTCTTCATACGCTAAACTAAGTGCCTCTTCAAAACCATTTTGTTTAATCGCGTCATCAATCACCGCGCTAAACGCATCGACTGTTTTTTCGTCAAGCTTTGGGGATAACGCTTGCGATGTTGGCGTTGGAAAGTTATTACAAAATTCAGCAACTAACTCTTTGATATGCTTTGAAATGTCATTTTGCGTTAAAGGCGTGATATTATTGCGACTGGCTAAATTTGCCGCTTCGCTATCCCATTGATCGCCATAACTAAACGCGCGTTGTTCCGATCCTTTTTGTATCGCGCTGGTGTAAAAACGGATATATGAGTCCATTTTGGCCTGAAGCCGATCTAATGTCTCAATATCTTGTGGGTTTTCGTAAAAATTGGTCTTCATAGCCCTTTTTTTCTAACATGCTGTATAGCATTTTACCGCTTTTATCATCGAAGTGTAAGGGTTTCATAGTGCCTTCTTCAATCCCCATAGCAGCATACGCCAATACATCCAACAAATCATCATGAGGACAAAATGGAAACTTGCTAAGTTCTTCATTTAACAAGATATCAATTAAGTTATATGTTTCTTTGGCTACACTTACTTTCAACTTTTTTTCTGGCAAAAAGAGCTTTTTTTGCTGAATGAGAGGCTCTAAGCGCACAATCCGATCTTGTTTGCGTTGTTTTGGCTTTAACTCTATGAATTTATTATCAAAAAAGTGTCCTTCCTTGTTCATTTGTTCCTTAAAATAAAATAAATCATTATTCATACCAACCGCTTCATACCAAATATTTTTAATGTTAGGAAATAGTCTATATAGACTAAATAATGCGCCCCAACGTTCACTGGGATTGAGTCTGTCACGAATACCATCGAGCAAAATAATATTACTATCTTGATCAATCCCTATCACTATCATAGCAGTATAGTCACTATGACGCTTTTTAGAGCTTGCTGGATCACAAATTAAATGCAACGCTAAGTTAGTGGTACTTTCAATATTGTGATACATGATATTGTTTAGATTAAATCCTAGCGCGCTGTCTTTTAGCGGTTCTTGCATGTATTCCGCCGCCCACGTCATCTCGCCCGCGCTTTTTCGGCGTTCTTGTAACACTTTTTCTGGCATTAAAACCGAATTTCCTTTTTCATCCCATGGAAAATATTTGATCTCTTTGAATACATCGCGCTCAATCATCTGGGAATATGGATCATTGTAGTGTTTGCGCGTGCCTTGCGCCCTATAAGCCCCTTCTACTGACCCTAAACTAAATGCATTCTCCCATCTTTCAACTAATTTCTGGTTTAAAACCAATGATTTAGCGATTTCTTCCGTAACAATATCGTCAAAAATACACAACGTAAAATGTTTTGAGGTAGGCTGCCCTTCTAAGACTCCCCATGCTTCAATTGTACATTCGCGTCTGATGGTTTTGCGTTTAACTGTAATCCCGTGCGTAAATGACCAGCTGCTACTAAATTTCTTGGGGTTTTTGTACAATATATCAGGAAATAACGCTTGTAATAATTCGTTATTTTCGAATTCAAGCATAATCTCTTTTAGAAACGCTTGCGCTAATGTTCTCGTTGCGGAAAAAATCCCTACGCTTACTTCATCCTTAAACGTAAATTTGTCTAATTGGACAAATTTTTTAACTGGCGTGGCAAGCGGTTGGTCCGGGTAAAAATAGGTGTAAATTTGATCTAATAGGGGTCTTGAGACTAAAAATGGGTCACTTTTATCGCCATGACTCGTTAATATGTCCTGTATTGTCCTTCCAAACGTCCAAATGGAAGATTTAAAATGCTCGCGTGGCCAGAGCTGTAATTGTCCGTTTGGACATTTTTGGCAGTCAATAGCGCGTTGCTCTGTCCAATCCTTAAGTAAGTGTAAACGCTTGCAAACGCATCCTAACAAAAAGAAAAGATGATAACGACATAAAAAGCGCACATCTTCATGCGTTTTTATTTCTTTGATGATATTTTGTACTTTTTCAAACTCATTAAATGTCTCAATAGCTGTTTTTTTAAAAACCTCAATGTCTATTTGGACATTATTTTGAGTTTCAGCATATTGATCTATAACATTTTCAAGCTTGCCAAGTTTTGCCATCTATTCCCAACATTTTGCAAATGATCAATAATTCATTAGCGCACAATTCTCTGTTGCCGTTTAGATACTGAGAAATTATCTTTTTATCAAGCTTCGTTGCGCGTGATAGAAATTTAACTGATATCCCTTGGCGATCTAACTCACTTTTTAGTTTCGCTGCAAATATATTTCTAAGCGCTTGTTTTTCAATCATTTTGTTTTCATTTGCTGCCGCACTTTTTTAACTTTATCAATCTGTGTAGGATTTGTTGTACCATACAATTCTTTGTGCGCTTTGTTTTTAATTGCCTGTTTTTCAGTGCTTGATAATCCCTTCGCTTGCGGCAATCGCGCTAGCGCATTGCGGGCATGCGCTTTGTCGTTAAGCGGGAAACGCTTGCGCTCTGTTGTTTTACCGCTTGCGCTTTTCTCTTTTTGCACTACCGCAAAGTCGCTCTTTGGCATTTTTTTGCGTTGTGAATATGTAAGTTTAGCCATTTTTATCTCTCCACTTGTTAAACAGAAATTGTAAAATATTAAACATCTCTTCAGTGATTGTTAGGTTATTTTTTAATTTTCCCGGCCGTGCGCCAGGTTCTAACAATTCTAAGTATTCAGTGTCAGTTTTAAAAATATCATTAATTTTGTCTAAATGTTCTAATAAGATATTTTGCAATACATCTTCTTCCGTTGGTAGTTTAATCCGTCCTTCTTCAATATCAGACATTTTGATTGTTTGATTATTCTTTTTCATGATCGTTTTGATGTTCCATTAATTTTCGTTGCTGCGCTATTAAATTTGTTAATTCTTTTAATGTATCTCTCATATCAAGTAATGTACAAGATTTTAGTTGTTCTTTTTCTCTCCTTTCTTTTTCCAAGATTTCTTGTCCCATATTTTGCATCTTTTCAGTTTCGGCTTGAAAACGTTCTTCAATGTCTGAAAAGCTCATTTTTAAGATAAAATTATTTACATTATAATGTCTAATTATTTCTTCTAATTCAGCATGCGTTCGTGCATCTGATGACTCATCTGCTATTTTTTGCAACGCTGCAAGCAATTTAAATTTTTGATCAGGCAATAAGCCGTTATGTAGTATTTCTTTCGCTCTTTCAGCCCACTTAACTTTTTCTTTATTTAATGACATTTTAACCTCATTTTAGATAAATCATCCATGCGACTATAATCAGTGTAAAAACAATGCATGGGGTTAATGATATCACAAGCTCTTCCAGCCAGCGGCAGCTATTTGCTTTTTTCGCTTGCTCTCTTAACATTTCATGACATTTTTTATTGTTTTCTTCTATTTCTTTTGATTTACGCCAGTGTGCATGCCATGCGTCGCTATCAGTTGCTACTTGATAAATTTCAGCGTTGTGTTTGTATTCGTTGTCTGTCATTTTTGACCTCTTTCTTTTTTATCGATGCCAAAAATTTTATTAAATTTATTCATTGCCGCTTCCATTTTTTCTATTAAGTCCGAATGGACTTTTTCCTTTTCGGCTTGCCAGAGTTCTAATTTATTAATAGCATTCTCGGCTTTTGCTTGCACATAGATAAGCTTAGAGCTTAAGTAATTGAAATTATTGATAATTCTTCTTTTAAACTCTTTGTCGTTAATGTGTGGACTGCTTAAGTTAGTTTCTAATTCTTTTTCGCTTAACATGTTTGCTTACCTCATTTATGTCTTTTTTAACATTTTTTATAAAGAATGTGATGTAGTGCATCTGCATATCGTCTAACTTCCATATCATCAAAATGTCATCGTTTTTGCTTCTAATGATAAACTCATCGCCGATTAGTTGTTTTTTGTACTTACTTTTTGTCATGTTTTAATCCCTTTAATTCTTCCATGAGAAATAAGATACATCTTTCCACATTTTTTAGTCGCGTATCAATATTATCTATCTTTTTTTGCACTGTTTCTATCCATGCGATTTCCAGTTCTAAATTTTTTTTTATCACGTCTTCTAATTCACTCATCTTTCACCTCTTTTGTTTTGTCCTTTTGGACTTTTTTGTTACTGATTAATTTCTCCATTTTTTCAATCGCCGCTTCAACGTCTCTGTCTGCCATTCCTTTCGTCAGCGCACTGTAAGTATCTGAATTTATTTCATTATTCAGAAATGCTTCCGTGTAAACTCTTAGTTTTTCCGTGTAAGTTGCGGTAGATTTTATGCGTTTTTCAATCCCTTCACACAACTTTTCAAAACGACGATTTAATGTCTTTTCGTTCAATATTTTTTTATTGCCGAGTGCCGCGTCGCGATGCGCGTCATCTGTTATTTTTGCAGCAACATGTCTATATTCGTTAACTAATGATGCAAATTCAGGGTGATATTCACGGTGTTTTTTGTTGAGCCAGTCGTGCACTGTCATTACTCCCACACAACAAATCCCAGCAATTACCCGGATAGTTGCACTGCCGCCAGCTTCAAAATGGTCACGCAAAAGTGGTTCAAATAGACTAAAATTATACTTTGTATAATAGACCCACTCCCCTCGTTTTTCGTCCCATTTTCCATGATTAGCCATTTTTTAATCTCCACTTTGGGGGTAACTTTTGGGGTAACAATTTATTTTATTATTAATTTTGTTTTATTTATCAAACATTTATACGCTGTATTAAATTGTTACTCTATCAACCAATCTTAAATTACCCGCTAAAATCACGCTAAAAATTTTAACCCCCCTCATTATCTATCGCGCGGGGAAAAGAGCTTTATTTTTTGTCCTTTTGGACATCTCCCATTATTAGTACGATCTTAAATAGACTACTTGCATTTTAGCTTGTTATTGCTGTCAAGTCTATTAGTCTACTTATATATGTTGATTATTTTTGTTGATGTAATTTTAGTACGATTAGCGATAAAATAAGTAAGTTATTGATAATAATAATAAAAATTACTTAATTGCGTTTTTGCTGGTATTAAGTACAGTTTGCTATTAAATAACAAGTTATTGATTTTATTGATAAAATAAAATAAATGCAGAAACATTAAATAAATTACTTAAAAACACTTGACAAGATATCGATGTATGCTATAATTTGATTGTAATGTTATAAATTGACACACAGGAGACTAAGACAATGCAATATGTAATCACATTTAACAACGACGCTAACACAAGTTATATAGCAAACGCAAAGACAGAGCAAGGGGCAAAGCGAGAAGCAACACAATGCTTGCGCGGACACGACAGTGTATCAGTCGCAGAACAAGACAGCGAGCAATACGAAGCGTACGGCAACGTGTGGTCTCGCACACTAGATACAAATTGGCAAATAGACTAATCATCCATTAATACCCTCTCTCTCAAAGCGAGAGAGAGGGAAATTATTAAGAGACAGAGCAATGCACACACTATATCACACAAGTCCGACAAAAATCGAAGAAATAAAATATCTAGGTAATGACATTTTTAATACCACTCTTTTTTTCAGCGACAAAATCTACACAATGACAGCAGCTGACTATCATGTGTACAGCATCGATATTGCTGACGATGAGATACTAAATATTGATCAGTTACATGAGTACTATCACACTCAAGCTTACAAAGACGCGATTAATGAGTTAATGGAAGCTTGCAATATTGATGCAGACGACGCAGAAGAATTTTTAGAAGATGAAAAAAGCGTAGACTGGGTTTGCGATTTAGAAACTGAAGAAAGCGGTAGCGAAGCTGGCTGGTTAGTACAACGTGTACAATCAGAATTAGCGCGTAAGTTAGGATTTAGAGCTTGCAAAAGTAGAGATGAGCAAGGAGTTGTGTACATGATCGACATGTACAAGAGAGAAAACGAATTAATATTATTAAATGAAGTAGCTTAATGATAATAAATTACCGAAAATAACTTGACAAGATATTAAAATATGATACAATAAGCTTATGAGATTGGGAATTGACACACAGGAGACAGACAATGCAAACAACTAACTACAAAATCTACGGTGATCATCTGGGTGGCGTCACATTAGAAACTGCTGATGACTACGTACACTATTACGACAACATGTACTTGCTGGCGCAAGACATCAAAAAATTACACGCTGGAGAGACAACAGCTAATTGGGATAATAACGAAAAAGAAGAATTGCGCGACAATCAGCCAGATGGCAAAATTAGAGCTTTCAACGCTCCAGTCAATCCATTAAATATCTTAGATCAAGACGACATTGCAGCGTTAGCGCAAGACTACCATAACACTCCCTGGATTAACGATAAGAGTCTGCATGATTATAAAATGTATCTCCCACGTTTTGGCAATGCATTAGATACATTGCTAAGCTGCTTAGCAGAGGGAGTGATAAAAAAATGCAATATGTAATCACATTTAACAACGACCCTAACACTAGTTTTGTAGCAAGAGCAAAAACAGAGTACGGAGCTAAAAAAGAAGCCACGAAATGGCTGCACCACCTGCAGTATTGCATACCCGACAGCGTATCCGTAACAGAGTCATCTGCCAACGGGTATGGCAGCGTGTGGAAGCGTACATTGAGCACTGGGTGGAAGAAAATGTCTTAAAAATAATTAGGAGTGTCCCCAGGGCGTGAATACTTGTCACGCCCTGCTTTAAAAGTGAGGTTAAGCAGCAGATGAAAAAAAATAGCGCCCCTGAAATCCTTATTTTAAAAAAGGAAGATACGTTTGTTGACAGGGAAGAATGGGGAAATGCCACGGATTATATTGCATGCGACCCTTGGTTCGATGATTTAGGGGCAGCAGACAAAGAGAAATTAAAAATAAGTTTAGAAAGTCTGGTCTCCCACATCGAAGATCTAAAAAATAGCGAAGAAAAGAGATTAAATTTCAATGAATTAAATAAATTATTTCATTTAATGGACCAATATTTTGAATTAGGTGGATATACTGACGATGACTGTAATGATGGACGAACATTTGCGACGTACTTAGATAGTTTCGAGTTGGAGTTAAAGTGGTTTTTAAACCAATGTAAAGAGTTTAGTATTTTCATCAAAAATTTTAGAGGAACTACCACCCATGCAAACATTAGCGAAAAATGAGTTTAGATTTGATAAGTATTTGTTTAATATCAGTCTTTTTTATCGTCAAATTGGAGTTTATCGCAATTTACGAACCAATGAAGTCAAACTGAATTTAGAAGACAGTCAAACGCATCGCGTCTTGCAAACTGTCCGAATGTCGCAAATTGACTATGATAATCGGTTAGATGAAAGCGTGAGTGACAATGACGCATTTTACAATCACCCCCGCGCGTTAGAGTCAGCGATTGAAGAATTTTTTATGCACGATCATTGGATGAGGATTTTAGAAGAGGAATGGACGGGAGGGGATGAAGATGAATTTTTTATCGGAGAATTAGACGATGTGGAAGGGTGAAGAAGGGTGGGAAGGCGCCGATTTAATGGTCTTTCATGGGGACGGCACCGGAACGCCGCTTGAAAATGAATGGGCGACTGAAATTTACGCAAAAATGGTCTGCCTGATGACAGAGATTTTAAATGAGGTGGGGTTTCGGCTTTATCAAATGGAGAGGGAATTAGGGAAAGAAAAGTATGAAGTATTAGATAAGAAATTTATAAAAGCGCGTACGCATATTGTGAAACAATTGGAAGGAAGTGGACATTTAGGGGCCGCAGAGTTGATTAAATATCGGAGCGGTTTTACCGATAAAATGACGCTACGATTGCAATATGAGCGGGTGGTGCAACAAATAGAGAATGGAAAATTATAACGAATAAAAGCCAATAGTTAAGAGAGTACCTAGACAGACGAGAGAGCCAGATATTTTGAGAGGCATAATAATTACCAAAAAACACTTGACATATACTAAAAACATGTTATAATACAATTAGTTTTAGAAGGAGAAGAGAAAAAAAGAATAGTCCCGTTGTTGGTTCTCGGATAGATGCTAACCTTCAGTTCAGAGCTTTTCTTTGAGATCAGCGGAAGGTTAGATGTTTTCCCCAACGGGACTTTAAAATACTCGCCTGGTTTTAATTGTTAGGCTCTCAGTTAAAAGCTTTGATTTGATCATCGCGGGGAGTCACCGACTGATGTCAGGCGAGTTAAGAATGGAAAAGGGAGGGTTAGAAGTGTCGGTTGCATTGCATTGTCGCCTTTCCTTTTCCTGTGAGGATAAATTAAAAATGTTAATTAAAGTCACTGAGTTAAAACAGCCAAGAAGACTAAATGTTGAATTGGGAGGGGAGAATTTAAGCCGGTGTGTGAAATATCGGCCATGGACTTATGACATGGCAGACATGATTAAAAAATATAGAGCCATGGCTCTGGAACTAGAGGAAAGGCGGCAAACATCCAGCGAAGAATATGATGCATTAGTGGGAATAATAATCGGATTTGAACAAATGAAAGAAGCCTTTCTTAAATTAGAAAGTTTCCACGCACAAGCGGTCAGTAAATTTTTAACCCAACAGGAAGAGGAAAAACATCATGAAAACTGTCATTTATGAAAAATACGTCAAAAAATTTGAGATTAAATTTCAGAATGCGGCAACGCCGTTTGCTCTAATTTGGTTTGCGCAAGAGAAAATATGGAAAATTGAGTATTTTAAAAGCCTTCATTTTCTCACGGAATATTTAACGCACGTGTGGATAACGACGCAAGCCATAACAGACCATGGCATTCTTGATGAAGAAGGAACACGTTACGAATACATACCAGCGGCGATTGTTGAAGAAATGCCAGATGTTTGTTTAACCGCGCCAGAGGCACAGGGGTAGAAATGAATAGAGTGGAAGAATACAACCAATTAAGCGTCATTAACGTACAACGTAAACTGCGTAATAGTTTAAAAAGCAAAATTGAAATGAATACCGATGCAAGTTTACCGATGGCCACCTATGGCTATGAATGTGGGGTATGTGGGGCCTATTTTAAGATTGTTTTTGGCGTTACGCATGCAGCGTGTCCCCGGTGTGATGAAGAAGTGTATATTTCCTCTGCAACCTGGGAAGAGAAGAAATTACAGGTGAGGGAATGAATTTTATTATTATACACAATGTTATCCACAACTTACATTTTATTAGGCGTAGGGAGAGCCTTAATTAAAAGTGTTTAATAGACAGAAAGACTAACAATAAAATACAAGATTTATATATATAATATAGAACTAAGAAATATTTTAATTACTTCTTTTAAAAGTTAAATTCTTACGATTTTAACTTTATGTCCACGTTTTATGTCCATAAAAACGGGACTAAAGAGTAGTTTAGTTTTAAAAAAAAAGATGTCAATAGGGAAAAATGTCATAAAAATATTAAAAAATGGTATTTTTAGGCATAAGGTGATGAATTTAAAGGAAGAAAAAAAACGGGATTAATTTGTAACAGCTTTGTTACAATCTGTTACATTTTGTTACAAAAAGGGAAAATGATATGAAATCTATACCAAGAGAAATGCAAAATAACTTCAAAATTACGGCAGTTGGAATAGTGATTTACCGCTCATACGAGACCCCTCATCTAGAACTCTTTTTTAAAGAGAGAGTTACTAAAATTGAGGTATACCATACACGCTGCATGCAAGGAGGTAAAATTATGCCTGAGAAAACACAAGTATGGTTGAATGTCGAATTTATTAAACACAAAGATAGAAAAATTTGCATTGCCGCAGGAGAAAGTTATTTAGATAACCCCCTAGGAATAACAAATTTATTTAATGAAATTGTAACAGAAATAGAGGATAAATGGTGATGAAAACAGTATTTTACGAAGAATCTGTAGAACGGGAGATAATAAATACTCAATAATTACCTAAAATTACTTGACAATATTAAAAAGTGTGTTATAATAGGTTTTGTAAGTAAGATAAACTGTCCGATTTGATCGGAAACTTAGTAGAGGAACGAAAAAATGGAACCAACTTTATCAAATGACTTTACCCCTTCCCCTTTTTTTGATTGGTACGACTGGGAGCATCACGAAGACGATTGGATACACGTTGAAGATGACCTTGATTATCCGTTAGACGCCTTCCAGCTCGCCATTGGTTTTGACGAAGCGGATAGCTCCGAGATTGGCTTTTATGCCAGTGTTTGGATTGAAGAAAATTATAAAAATTTAAAATTAGATGAATGCCAAATACGCTGAGAGCGCCAAAGATATAGAGAGTAAAGCCATCTGTAGAGAGAGAGCCGGATACGATGAGAGAAAAAACCTGTCAACCTGAGAGAACCAAGAAAAACGAGAGAAAAAACCTGTCAACCTGAGAGAACCAAGAAAAACGAGAGCAAAAACCTGTCAACCTGAGAGAACCAAGAAAAACGAGAGCAAAAACCTCTCAACCTGAGAGAACCAAGAAAAACGAGAGCAAAAACCTCTCAACCTGAGAGAACCAAAAGAGATGAGAGTTAAAACCTATAAAATAGAGAGTACCGTAGGAATTGAGAGGGATTAAACCTATAGAATGGAGAGCGCCTAGACAAAAGAGAGTTTAAAATAACGAATAATGAAAACCTATAAAATAGAGAGTACCGTCAAGACCGAGAGAACAATTTCAAAAAAGAGGAAAAACCATGATCGAAGAAAACACATTTATTGAGAAAATAAGCAATGAAGCCATTCAGGGACTGCAAAGCGAAGAAATTAGACTCGTCGTCGATAATTATTACCGCATGCAACATCATCGCCTACGTCTTGAAGCACAAATGCGAGCGCTATCTCCTTCTTTCAAAGAACAATTAAAAATGATGGAGAAAAACCCTGAGTTAAAAGAATGCCCCCCGCTTGCCTTAACGCTTTTATCCAAGACTTCCCACGTTTTTAAACGTGAGGAGAAATTTACCGCCAATATTTTATCGCGTTGGGTAAAATCTCATCCGAGGGCGAAAATTTTATGCGAAGCTGTCGGAGTGGGGCATATTCTAGCGGCTGGCTTAGTAGCGCACGTTAATTGGTCAATGGTTTGTACAGCTGGTAAGTTATGGTCATTTTGTGGTTTAAACCCTGAAAGCGAATGGAAGAAAGGCGAAAAACGCCCGTGGAACGCCCATCTCAAACAGCTTTGTTTTTTAATCGGTGAAAGTTTTGTCAAACAAAAAAATCGAGAAAATGACGTCTATGGCAAAATTTATCAAAAGCGCAAGGACTGGGAAAACGCACGCAATGAAGCTTTAACCGCCAGTTATCCTGAAGCGCGACCCTTATTAGCCACGCTGAAAGAAACACAAGACGCTGTGAAAAGAGAAAAAATATATAAAGAACTTAAAACCAAATACGGCTTTATGCGCCCGGCGCATATTCATGCCCGCGCCAAACGATTTGCCGTTAAGCTTTATTTAGCGGATTGCGTTCACTTTTTGGCCGATGAAGGATTGCTTGAAAATTTACCCAATCCATTTTACCCCATGACGGGGAAAATGTACCTCGATAAAAATGTAGACACCTTCGAATTAAGACATTTTAATGGGGAAGAGCAGGTCTCTACCACGCGCGGATGGCAATCGCTTGTGGTATGGGCAACTGAGATTTTTAAGACGAAAAAAACCGTGTTCTCTGAGAGTACCGTAAAAAAGGAGAGAAATGCCAACGAAATGGAGAGTACCGTACTGAGGGAGAGAAAATCCAAAAAAGAAACAACGAATAAGAAAAACCGATTTAAAAATAAACGTTTGGCAAAACGACAATAACCACATACTCAGAGAGTACCGTAAAAATTGAGAGAAATAACGTTTATTACACCTCATATAAATGAGAGCGCCTTAACAAGAGAGAGAATAATCATTAACAATTAACCGTAAAAATTGAGAGAACCTTGAAAAAAGAGAAAGGAGAAATCATCGTGAACACGAAAGAAAAAGTAGAAGTTGCATTTGATGTTTATAAAAAGAACGCAGGAGAAATTATAATGAAACATCCATTTCCGTTATTAGAACAGATATTTTCAGAAGCTATAACGAAATTAGAAAAAAATTTGCCTCTCCTTGATGAAGAGATAAAAAGACATATCATGTTATCCATAAAACAATTAAAAAAAATGGTACTTCAGGGGATCGTCAAAAAAGCGGTGCAATTAGGAGAAGCTAATCCGGAAGAGCTTAAAAAATATCCACGCGCGTTTGCTTTTTTTGAAGAGGTTAAAAAAGATAAACCCGATTGGAATAATTTTTTTGAGGAATTTAACAAGAAGCATTAATTATTTAATTTTGCTTGACATTTTGATAGAAAGTTTTTATTATTAACGAGGAGAAAATAAAATGCTTGTATTGACACGCAAACCACATGAAAACGTGATTATCACCACCCCTGACGAAACTATTACCGTGAGAGTATTGCGCATTGAAAAAGGAACGGTACGCCTTGGCATTGACGCCCCTCCGGAAGTGATCATTGATCGTGAAGAAATTACCAAAAAGAAAGAAATTGCCAATCAATTTAATAGGTGAAAATAAAATGAATACTAGAGAATTATATGATTTACGCGCAACGCTTATTGAAGCGCAAGAAGACCAAATAAAAATCACTAATTTAATGAGGCATTTTTCTACTTTTTTAGAGAGTATGATAGCAATAAGCACAGATAAATTAGAGACCATTCGAGATACACTTCGAACACAAGAAGTCGAATTGACCCAACGAATGAAAAAGATTGAGTGGGAAAGGGATAGGGAGGAGGTTGAAAAAGAATGATTGAAGATAGATCAATCGGCCTTGGGGGCTCAGACGCCGCCGCTGCATTAGGCTTTGATAAATATTGTTCCCCTTATCAGCTATGGCTTGAGAAAACAGGACGCGCTGACCCCAAATCTACAGGATTAGCCGCAGAAGTGGGTACTTATTTAGAGCCGTTTGTAGCGCAGAAATATGAACAAATTAAAAATGTAAAAGTGAGAACCGCTGAAGGCACCCTTTATCATCCCAAATATTCTTTTTTATACGCCCACCTTGATCGACTTGTAAAAACAAGCGAGGAGTTAGCCGATGACATTATCATTGAATGCAAAACAAGCGGCGCTTTTCGACAATATGAATGGGGAGAAGAAGACACGGGTAAATTGCCACCCCCTTATCTTTTACAAGTATATTATTATTTAGCATTAACTAATTTTAAACAGGCAGATGTGGCCGTCTTGATTGGCAATCATGACTTTAAAATTTATCGCATTCCACCCAACCAAGAATTGCAACAAACCATTATTGATGGGATGGTAAATTTTTGGGAGGAATATGTCCTCAAAGATATTGCGCCTTCCCCAAAAACTTGGTTTGATTTAAAGCACCGCTACCAAGATATTAAAAAAAATTTGCGAGAAGCAAGCGCGGGCGAAGTAGAGATGATTAAAGAGTACAATTCACTTAATACGGCTATTAAAAAACAACAAAAACATATCGATCATATTAAATGGAAATTATGCAATGGGATTGGCGAAAATAGCGGCCTGTCAACTGCCGATGGAAAAACCCTTGTCACCTGGAAAGAAATGAAAATCAAAGCTCCCACTTGTCCGCATTGCCACCTACCGTTATACGATAAACCAGAACTACCACAACGGCGGTTTTGGGTTTGTAAAGCAGCGAAGGGATTATAAAGTGAATAAGAAAATGGTAAAAATGAGTGAGGAGGTAAGAAGAGTGAAAGAGAAAGATAAAAAGAAGGCCAATGACTCAAAGTTTGTATACGTAAAAAGTAAAGATGAAACGCTAGATGATCTGCCCCCGGATATCAAACGTGGTCAGCAATTGAGAGAATTTATCAAAGAAACTTGTGACAAAGAAATAGGCTTTGTTGAATATATGTTAGATAAGTACGCTATTTTTGCGGATGAGCTGACTGAGCAGCAAAAAGTAGTTGAGTTACTAAATTGCAGTAAAGAAGAGTTACAAATACGCGCTGAAATGAAACAACAGGGGGCTTCCGAGGCTTTTGACTCTAAAAATTTTAAGGATAATGCAAAGGAGACAGCATATGATAAATTAATAGCGCGAGTTTCCTCGCTTGATGCAATTTATAAGATTGATAATTTAATGTGCGCTGCTAATGCCGCACAAAACTATCTTTCTAATTTGAAAACAGACCCTGGGATGCCATTCTCTAACCGATTTTTGCATGTTAGTTTGTTGTTATCAGCTCTGACTGACGCACGTCTAGTTATGCAGCAACTACAAAACGGAGAAAAGCAATGAAAAGAGGAGAAGAAAAAATGAGCACTGACTTATCATCATTTAGAGAGACCTCATTTGGTAAAATGCCAACCACCATGCGCGATGCGTGGACCCTAGCTACCATGCTTGCAAAAAGCTCGCTGGTACCTAAGGCTTATATTGGGAAGCCACATGATATTTTTGTAGCGCTCGGAATGGGCGTTGAACTGGAGATACATAAACCACTCCAAACCTTGCGATCTATTAATGTCATTAATGGGATGCCAACCGTGTGGGGAGATATGCTCCTGGCCTTAGCTATGCGCCATCCTGATTTTGAGGACATTGAAGAAAAAATTGATGGCGACGGAGACCAGCGCACCGCAACATGTATCATTAAGCGTAAAAATAGAACCCCAGTAGTAAGAACATTTAGCATTGCCGAAGCAAAGCGAGCCGGTTTATTATCACGTAATGGAGCGTGGCAATCTTACCCGGATCGAATGCAACTTAGGCGAGCGCGCGGTTTTGCCGTACGGGACAGCTTCCCAGAAGTAACGTGTGGGATAGGAATTGTAGAAGAAGTAAACGATTATGCCTTTGAAGAAGAACGCCCCTCATTAAACATCTCGGAAGATAACGGCCATCAAGGCCAAGCCCAACAGCTTTTGAATGCTTTAAAAACCAAACACACGCCGGAAGTAGATATTTTTTCCACCAAAGAGAAAATCTTTGAAGAACCATCTCACCCTGAAGAGGAAGCCGCCAAGCAGGAGGATATAAATACGGAACAAATGATTGATGAAATCAAAATGTCCCAGCGGTATAAATCCGAAGACAACATTAATTTAGAGGAAATTGACGATGATTTTAAAGACTTTCCAGCGCTCGCTGAAGAAATGGCTGAAGAGCAATCATCCTTGTAATTGTGTCATAAAATTCCTTAATTACATGGAAAGTTAATGATAAAGGAGACTAAAAAAAATGATCCGTGAAATAATTTACTATTTTATTTATTTATTTGGAATGGCACTTGCGATGATGTTCATTGCTCAAACCATGATTTGGAATGATAATCGGCGTAATAAAAAAGAAGATGAACTTTCTACATTGCATCAAGCCTATAAAAATTTAAAAGATCAATTAAAAGATACCAACGAATTGCTAGATTTTCATTTAATGTTTTCACGAAAATTAATTTATTTATCATGTAATTATGATATATCCATTTATAAAAGTCGGCTGCGAGAATTAATGGAAGAAAATTATAACTGGTGGGAGCATATAAGCCAAACCAAACAACAAGGATGGAGTCAATTTTCAATCCGACAATTAACCAGGGAAACGGTCGCTTATGAGGAATGGGTAGGAAAACAACTCATCAAAGATAAAAAAATTGGTTTAATCGTCCGTCAAAAAGAGTGGATGATATAGAAAATGCAACTTGCAATAATTATTCCCTTATTAGCGGTTCTTATCGTTATTATATCCGTAATTTTACTAAGAGTTTCTTTTTGTCAATTAGTAGAAGCGCGCCGCAATTACAAAAGACTGAGTCACTGTTATCATCGAAAGAAACGTCAAAAAGAGAGTCGTGGGCGCGCTTATGTCGGCGTCCGCCAGCTCCTGCATAACGTGCAAGAAGATAATCGTAGGATGAGTAAAACGATTGATTCACAAATTGATGAAATCAGCTATAAGAATAGAAAAATAAATGAGCTGAAAGAAAGAATAGAGGAATACGAAAAGTCGTTATGGTTTAAGCTGTAAATTCTTGACATTGAATAATGAAATGCTAACATGCAAGGATGATCGCAAAACCGATGTTGCATCCCCTCATTCACCAAGAACGGCAACGTATTGGAAAATTAATTGCCCAAAAACGGGTACAAAAAGGGCTATCTTTACGCACTATGGCAATGCGTTTAAAAATGAGTCATAACTATATCCATCTCCTAGAGAAGGGATATTGTAAAATCTCTTTAAAAGCAGCTAAGCGTTTAAGTCGCCTTTTTAAAATTCCATTTGAAGAATTATATTGGGGAGAAGGAAAAAATAATTATTGGCATCGGCTACAATTAGGAAAAGAGTTAGTCCTTCAACGCATCAGCCAAGGATGGAGCGTTGAAAAGATAGCAGCGCTTTTGAATGAAAAAGTAAAAACAGTCTATACGGTAGAAGAAGGCTATTTATTTGTCCCCTTAGCCAATATTGATCGCTGGAGCGAAATATATCGATTACCATTGCATGTTTTACGAGGAGATTACTTTAAAGAAAATATGACTAACCACATAAAACGAGAGAACCAGAAAGTGGAAGAGAATAAACAATAATAAATACCTTGCTACCTGAGAGAGCCAGATGAGAAAAGAGATAATAACCACATTAAGCGAGAGAACCGTAACCGGTGAGAGAATAATAACCACTTCTATTGAGAGAACCGGAGCCATCGAGAGAACCGTAACCGGTGAGAGAATAATAGCCACATCTATCGAGAGAACCGTAGCCAGCGAGAGAATAACAAGTAATAATAACCATTTATAGAGAGAGAGCCACATTTATAGAGAGAGAGCTAAGATGATTAAAGAGTACAATTCACTTAATGCGGTATGAGGATTGAGAGATCCTAAAAAATAAAGTAAAACCAGAGTTAGAGAGAGTACCTCAATATTGGAGAGAAACCATATAAAAACCATCCATAAAGAGAGAACCAGAAGGTAAGAGAGATGCGCGAAAAAATCAAAAAATTAATTGCCGAAATCGAAGAAGAAAAACTTTTTTATCTCGCCAAAGCTCATACTTTAGAAAAATGCATTTATGGGTTGCAGCATCAAGAAAAAATAGCGTGGAAAAAGGAAGACCCGCTACATCGAAAATTAAGATGGGAAGATAAGAGAACAGAAGACTACATGCCGGGCATCACGCATGATATGGCACGCATTCATTTTACAGTATCCTATCCGGATTATGCCCGCGAAATTACATCTGAAAAATCACAAACCATCTATGCCGAGGCGGCAGCCGAATTAATAGGGAAGAATGAAAAAATAAAAGAATATCTACTCACATATGCCAAGATAGTAGAACTGAATGCTAGA
>Ga0307428_1000292_pt1 | contig 36842 bp, 32 predicted proteins | sample SalMarWE160240MG_FD_202161 | JGI IMG/M metagenome (GOLD analysis project Ga0307428, IMG submission 202161) | Salt marsh sediment microbial communities from the Plum Island Ecosystem LTER, Massachusetts, United States - WE1603-240 | ecosystem: Environmental > Aquatic > Marine > Intertidal zone >...
ACTGCCGGCAGACACGATTTGAGAACCTGATGATTGCAGAGAGGAAAAAACATTATACTCACTCTATGGAAAATTATGTGATGGATCTTTGTTCTGTAATGACTGTCCGGGATGTATCCCAGTATACAGGTCTCCACTGGTCCACGATCAAAGAGATTGACAGCAAACGGTTGAAGAGGAACCTACCGAGGGCCAAAGACTTGAGGGAACTGAGATACCTTGGAATCGATGAAGTGAGCGTTCGGCGTGGCCATCGCTATCTGTCCGTCATAGTGAATCTTCAAAGCGGAAGAGTGGTCTATGTAGGACAGGGGCGCAGGGTCGAGAGTGTAGCACCGTTCTTTCGCCGCTTGAAGCGTATTGGAGTTCGGCCCCGTGCAATAGCTATGGATATGTGGCCACCTTTTGCCCGAGCTGTAAGACTGTATTATCGGGGTATCCCACTGGTTTACGATGCTTTTCATATCCTGGCTGATTACTCCAGGAAATTAAATGAGATCCGGGTTGAGGAGTATAAAAAACTAGAAGGGCAAGCCCAGGGGAAGGTTATTAAAGGTTCCCGTTACCTGCTGCTGAGAGGGCAGGAAAAGCTCTCTCTATCCGCTCAGGAGAAGCTTTCGCAACTCCTGAACATAAACCGCCCCCTGTATATTGCTTATGTGCTTAAGGAGGATCTGCGCAGACTCTGGAAACTACCTACCAGAAGCCAGGCCGAGAGGTTCTTCAATGACTGGATCCGCAAAGCTCTCAGCTCAGGGATAATACAGCTGGTCCGTTTCGCCAGAAAGATGCGCAGGCATATAGCCGGTATACTTAACTACTTCTACTTCCCCATCTCCACTGCCAAGGTCGAGGGAATTAATAACCGCATCAAAGTTATCAAACGCATGGCCTATGGTTACCGTGACCTGGATTACTTTATGCTGAAAATATACAACCTGCATACTAAAAAGTACGGATTATCGTGATGAACCCAAAATTACCGGATTAAGGGCTAAAAAAGGGGGGGGAATCAGAATTAATTTAAACTATATCAGTAAGATACATAGGTCTGACCCTGTTCCTCTGTTCCATCAGAAGCGTCAATCTTTTCTTGAATCAGGAGATTCCGAGCCTGAATTTCAAGGAATTGAGTGTATTCTTCATGAGCATGGTTATGGTCATAGGGCCAACTCCGCCTGGTACGGGAGTGATCCAGCCGGCGATTTCCTTGGCTGCATCAAAATCCACATCACCTTTCAGGATAGCTACTTTTCTTCCTGTCTTTTCGCTTATCTTTTTGCCGACTCTGTTGACGCCAACATCGATGACACAGGCATCGGGTTTTATCCATTCCGGCTTGACCAGGCCAGGAACCCCGGCTGCGACAATGAGGATGTCAGCGCGCTTACAGTGGGAGGCCAGGTCCTTGGTTCTTGTATGAACTACTGTAACAGTGGAGTTTGCGCCCGGTTCTTTCTGCAGCAGCATATTGGCAACCGGTTTGCCGACAATGTTAGACCTTCCCACCACAACAACTTCTGCGCCTTCTGTTTCAACGCCTGCCCGTCGAATCATTTCCTGAATGCCTGAGGGAGTACACGGCGGAAACTTGACCACAGAACCGCCGATCATCAGACGCCCCAAATTCACCGGGTGAAAGCCGTCGACGTCCTTGTCGGGGTCAATCGCATCGATAACCCTGTTCTCATCAATGTGTTTGGGAAGTGGCAGTTGGACCAGAACGCCATGGATCGTATCGTCCCTGTTATACTGGTCAACCAGGGCCAATAAGTCTTGTTCTGAAATGCTTTCTGGCATGTTGACCTGGACCTCTTTGAAGCCAAGCCTCTTGGCTGTTTTAATCTTTCCTGTTACGTAAGATACAGAAGCAGGATCTTCACCAACCAGAATGGTCACCAACCCGGGAACTACTCCATATTCTTCCTTAATCTTTTTGACCTCAGCCTCGATCTCGGCCAGTATTTCCTGCCGGATCTCCTTCCCTTTGATCAGTTTTGCGGTCAACTCTCTTCTCCTTTCTTGGAATTCCTGCAGATTTTATACTATTGTGTATAACACAGAGCAAAATTTTGTTCAATTTTAATTAACCTGGATTATTCGCGAGCCAACCAGCCTGGCCCCGGTGCAGCCTAATAGCGATCCAGCTTACAACACGAATTCGCTTTAACTCAGCAGATGTGGTGAGATCGATATAGCTCCTTTTTAAAGCAAACTCAAAAAAATGGAGTTATGAATCATTTATTTTTATGACTGCAGGTTATAAAATTTCAAATGATCGCGATTTTTATAACTCCAGGTTATTATAACTAAGAAAACGGAATATAGAATAATTCTGGTTAACAGGAAGGGAAAATGGTACAGGAGGCTATGTGAACCGCCTTGAAAGTTCTATAGATTTTTTCGAGACAGCGATCTTATTTTTTCCGGATTTTTTTGCCTTGTACAGGGCTGTATCAGCAAGCTTTATCAAATCTGCAGCAAGTTTCTCATGGTTGGATACTTGAAGTTCCTTTGACCAACCTCTTTTTGGTTTGTCGTATGCATAATGGCAGTGGGCGACACCTATACTTACTGTCGGATGGACAGCTTTGCCTTGTGGATAGAGGGTAATTTCCTCAACACTTTTTCTGATTTTCTCTGCAACTTTAGCTGCTTGAGAAGCCTCTGTCCCGGGCAGAACAATTATGAATTCATCTCCGCCGAACCTTACGGCCCAGTCAGAAGTGGCAAATTCATCTTCTCCGAACTTTACAGCCAGTTGTTTATCTTTATTTTTTCGGATATTATAGGAGATGGATTGGGCGATTTCTTTTATAAGGACATCTCCTTTCAAGTGGAGATAAGAATCGTTGTATTTTTTAAGATCGTCTATGTCAACCATTACGAGAGACAATGAGCTTTTATATCTTTCTGTAAGAAATATTTCCTTATGCAGATGCTCGTTAGAATACCGCCTGTTGTAAAGGCCTGTAAGCTCGTCTGTGATTGAGAGCCTCTCGACCCGATCCTTGAGGTTCTTTTTTTCTGTGATGTCTTCGATAACCGTGTCGTAATATATGACCTTTCCGGAATTATCGGTAACCTCAGCTGAAGTGACGGATGCCCAGAAGGTTTTCCCGTCTTTTTTCTTCATTAATATTTCTTTGTTTATAACAGGTCCGTCTGCTTGGATTTCTTTAACGAAATTTTCATGGCCATCGGGTCCTCCGTGTAAATCGGCTGCTTTGAGCTTCAAAAACTGGTCCTTGTTTTCATATGCGAACATCTCTACAACCGTGGGATTGGCTTCAAGAATATGCCCGTCAGGGGTTGTCCTGAGGATTCCTATTTTAATGTTGCTTATGAGTTCACGGTATTTTTCTTCGGATTCGTCTATTTTTTTTGAAAGAATCTTTTTCTGGATTATTTCTGAGATTAAGTTTGCAAAGATCTCAAGAGGCCTTACTGTATCAACTGTAGGAATTAAACCGCTTTTGGAATCGTCAACGGAAATTATTCCAATAACCTGTCCTTTTTTGTCCTTAATGGCTATAAGGAGGTTATCTTCCCTGTTCCAGTAGCCCGGCTCTTTTGGATATTCTTTCTCTCCAGGGAGGACTGCTTTTTGCTCGAGGATATGTTTTAAATAGTGAGGAATATAGCATGATTGATTTCCAATTTTTAAGCCCTTTTCAAAAGATTCAAGGTATTTTTCTCTGGGCATGTCAACTTTTTTTATTCTCTCCAGGTCTTCTGGACTGACGCCTTTTGATCCTATTATTTTTCTGTAGGGAGCTTTATCTACAAAATAAGAGATAAGAACTCTGTTGAAGTCCGAAATTTCGATGACTGATTTGGTGATATATTCGAAGAGCACTTTTTCATTTTCTATTAATAATATATCCCCTGATATTTTAGAGAATCTTTCGAGCTGCCGGTTTATTTCTTTTATATTTTTTTCTGTTTTATTCTTGCTTGTAATATCGATGTTCATGGCTATTGCGATTGGTTCTTTTCCTTTAATTTTGATAGGAAAAACCGACCAAAGAATAACTTTTTCCTTCCCTGATTTAATGATTATTGGCCACTCTAGCAAGTGTGAAGGTTTGTTCCTGAGGAAGATTTCGTCGAGAACCTCTTTAAATTGTTGTTCCTTCGATTCTGGGAAAAACACCCCTTTTGGTATCTTTCCTTTGACCTCCTCCTCTGAGATTTCGAATAGTTTTTCTGAGAATGGATTGCAGAACATAAGTTCACCTTTTCTGTTGTAGCCCTGGATAGCGACATTCGGCGCATTATCTATGATGGCTTTAAATTCTGTCTTTGAGTTTTCTATCTCCTTGTAGGCTCGATTTAAATTTTCTTCTGACTTCCGAAGGGTTTCTTCAATTTTTTTATGGTCAGTAATATCTCGAATAATCCCCATCTCTGCTGGATGACCTTCATGTTGAAAAGTTGAAGCGGATATTTCGATATGCTTTGTTGTTTTATCTTTGCAGACAACTTTGATTTTATAAAAAGAAGGGAGTTCTTTGTCTGCCTGACGCAGCTTATACCTTTGGAGAAGTAGATCTTTATATTCGGAGGGCAGGTTTTTAAAGAAAGATGCTTCCGTAAATTCTTTCTTGGAATATCCGAACATTTCCACGACAGCCTTATTGGCAAATTTGCATATTCCATCTTGGATAATTATTACACCGTCCGCAGCGTTTTCTATAAAAGCTGAATACTTACTTACTGATTCCTTGAGGGATGCTTCAAATTTTTTCTTCTCAGTGATATCTCTTGCGATTCCAAGAAATGCAACGATCTTATCTTTTCTTCCGCTGAAAGGTTTCATGTGTATTTCCAGGGGGATTCTGTTTCCGTTGGAAGATATGATTTCGAGTGCCCAAATCGGGATTTCCATTATTTTTTGTGGGTCACGGAAAAATTTCTCAATGAAGCCGTGATATTCGGGAGCAACAAACTTTTTGAAATTGCTTTTCATTACTAAAGAATGAGGATATCCTGTTATTTTTTGTGAAACCTGGTTAATGAATAAGAAATTGCCTTTTAGGTCGATGACGAAAATTATGTCAGGAGAATTTTCGATTATTGTCAGATATTTCATCTGATCTTCATCAAAGGCTGCTTTATTGTAAGAAACCGCATTTACATGAGTTGCTTCTTTAACAGCAGCCCTTTCACCCTGATTGGACATTTCTTTCCTTTAAAATATTGAGAATATTTTTCTTCTTATGGAAATAATAAGGTAAGGAACATAGCATGTAAATAGTCTTATAAGATGAATTTTTAAAGGAATTTATTCAGCTGAATTTCATCCCAAAAGACGTCTATAATAACCCTTTAAGGCTAGCCTGATAAAGGGGACGGTTCTATTTTTTGACATTTTGATTATCATTATTCCTTCTGTCTTTTGTGCCGGTATGTTCTTTTTATGAATTACCATGAATGATGATTTTATTCTGTCATACACCCTAAACCGGTTTTAATGAAATTAAATGATATTTGCAGGGATGTTTTTCATCATTCGTTGTCCCGTAAATCGGCATAATAGTTATTTTAAATGTCAGTTGTGATAAAGAAGTTCTTGGATTCAAAACTCTTATATTTTGGTCTTAATCGCTTGGTATTATAGTACTCATCGACATTAACAACTTTCTTATAGCTTGTAACGACATCGAGAGGGCAATCGCCATATTTCCCGTTTTCTAAATTGACAAGACGACCATGAACTCCTTTGAGAATCAAATCCAACGCTATGTTACCATAAGCTATAGGTGCAATAGAATCAATAGCATCGGGGTCACCACACCGCACTAAATATCCTAATTTCTGACTAATTACATTAATCGGTTTTCCCTGATTGTATTTTGGGGACAATTCTTTTAATTTTTTTGCAATGAGCTCACCGATGCCGCCTAATTTTTTATGCCCATACGCGTCCTTTTCCTGATCCTTAAAGACCATTTCACCGCCTTGAAACATTGCACCCTCAGAAACAATAACTACTGAATAGTGGCTGGGATTGATATTGCGGTCCTCTGTCAATAGCTCAGTCAAGAGTTCAATGTCAAATTTATATTCAGGAATGACACAGCGGTTAGCAGCACCAGCCATTGTGGGTAATAATGCAGTAAAACCTGCATAACGCCCAAAAACTTCAATTACTAAAAACCTCTCATGCGAGCCAGCAGTAGTTCTTAATTGATGTGTCATTCCGATTGTCCTGGTCACACAAGTACTAAAACCGATACAATACTCAGTACCAGGTACATCATTATCCATAGTTTTAGGCATCGCAACAATTTTAAAACCCTCTTTGTGCAGTCTTACCCCATAACTAAGAGTATCATCACCCCCTATAGGAATAAGATAATCAAGTCCTAAAAAATCCAGATTTTTTAATATTTCGGGTGTTAAATCATTTATTTCATCAGTGTACTTATCTTTTAAATGCGCAGGAACATTTCTTTGTGGAACGCGGCTTGGACGAGTGCGTGAGGAATGCAAAAAAGTTCCGCCGGTTCTGCCAACTTTGTTTACTATGTCTTCAGTTAAAAATTGATAGTTATTTCTGTTATCCGCATCTTTGTCACGTACCATTTCTATTAAGCCTGCCCAACCACGGCGAATTCCAATTATTTCATACCCCTCATGTATAGCCCTGATAGTAATTGCACGAATTGCAGGATTCAATCCGGGAACATCGCCTCCACCTGTTAGAATTCCTATTCTCATTTTGACCTCCTTTTTCGCTAATTTTTACTAGGTAAAATTATGTATCAATTCGCCGAATTGCAATACGAAATCGAATTGAATGATACAAAATTAGAAACTTTATTCTACCACATAAAATATCTAAAATTCTTTATAAAAATTATTCACACCCGGATTACAAAACATAATAGTGAGAAAAGAATTTTGCAGGACTGGGGACGGGCCATGCTATTTTATTCATAATAAAAAAGATAGACTCTACCGCTGAGATCGTCTGTCTCCTGCGGGCTTCTCGTTGACAGGATATGTTTGTTCTGTGTATTATTATTGTTTATCGTCGCATGTTTTGAAAAACTCAAAATTCCGTATTTAATCACAGGAGCCATTGCTTCCATCGCGTATGGTGAACCCAGATTCACCAATGATATTGATATTGTTGTGGATATGAGTTTGACTCATGCTGACGCATTCAAATCTTTATTTCCCGAAAATGAATTTTATCTTGACGTGGATTCTATGAAGAATGCAATAAATCACCAATGCCTTAGGCCTTTATGGCTATCATCATTTACGGATGCGAATTAAAGGAGAAGCTATATACCTGTATATGTTTTTTCCTTTTTCTTTCCGGAATATTCTGGAGTTCATGGTAACCACTGCATTCCCATTCTGATGGATGCTTGACAATCCCCTTCTAATGGGTGACCCTATTTAACAAATCTCCCTCCTGCAGATTCTTGCCTCTTTTTATAAAGACCTGAGCCAACTATTTATTGATGAAAATTCGGGTGTCTTTTTCTCCAGGTGACATCCAACCAAAGTGTCAATACATGGTTAACCAGTTCATAGGTGGGGGCAACCTTACAATTCAAGTCGTGACTCTCCATGACGCTCCTTCTTGACTTTTAATAGGAGCGATGATAGAGTTTTTTTCGCGATTTTGGGATTAATATAAATGAATTGGAATTTTGAAAGGAGGGCCATGAAAAATCAAAGGACCTTATCTATACTGATTATTCTAGTACTGGCTGTTTTTGCCACGTCACTTCAACCCGACCTGAAGCCAACCTATGCGATAACCAAATGTACGATCGTGCTTGTGACCGATGCGGGAGATGGGACGGAGTCGTCTCCCTTTGATGTGCTGATCAAAAATGCCCGCATTTTTAATGGATCCGGAAAAGATTCTTTTCGTGCGGATGTAGCTGTTCGGGGCGATACCATCATTAAAATTTCAAGGTCGATCAAGGCTCCAGCCAACAAGGTTATCGATGCCAGGGGTTTGTATCTCAGCCCCGGATTTATCGACCTCCATACCCATGCGGATAGAGGGATGTATTTCCCGGAGAACAGGGCCAGCCTGAACTACCTCAAGCAGGGCGTCACTTCCATGGTCGTGGGGCAGTGCGGTCAGAGTGCATGGCCCTTTTTTGAAGAGGCTGAAGACCAAATCAATCGCTGGACAGAGGAGGGGATTGGCCCGAATGCGGCTCTCCTTGTTGGTCATGGCACAGTCCGGCAGAGGGTGATGGGCATGGAGGATCGCGATCCCTCTCCCGAAGAATTGGAAAAGATGAAGGAGATGGTCAAGAGGGCTATGGATCAGGGAGCCTCGGGCATTTCCTCCGGATTGATCTACCGGCCGGGGACATTCAGCAAAACCGATGAAGTGATCGAGCTAGTGAAAGTGATAAAACCTTATAATGGGATCTACCACACCCATATCCGCAACGAGAGAGGAAAGCTTCTCGATTCGATCAATGAGGCCATTGAGATAGGCCGGACCACGGGGGTACCCACCCACATTTCTCATTTTAAGGTTATGGGGCCGAAGAATTGGGGTTTGGTCAAGGAGGCCTGTGTGTTGATCGAGAAAGCCCGCGCAGAGGGGCTGGCCGTCTCAGCTGACCAGTATCCATATCGCTATGCAAACGGGTATCCCTATCGGACCCTGCTTCCGACGGGTATATGGGCGGGCAAGCCGTTTCAAAATCGTCTGACAAGCGACGATATCATTCCTGTGTTTGACTTTTTGAGGGACGAACAGCTTCTGGATCTGTACAGGAAAATCACTCCATACTATCCTCTCAGTCCCCGTCATGAAAAGTACATGGAAGGCTTAACCAGGGAAGAGCTTGTGCGGGCAGTGACGCTAAGCCTTGTCGATTTATCCAGTTTCCGGGGATTGAACAATGAGCGGGAACGGATGTTGTTTCTTCAGAGGTTAGAGGATCCCAAATCGGCCCAATTGATCTTTAAGATGGTCGAAACTGTGATTGAGAATAATTATGGCGGGGAAAATATCATGGTGGGTGTTTGTCATGAGCGGAACCTGGAGGGAAAGAGCTTGGCACAGGTGGCAAAAATCATGGGGAAAACAATCGGGGAAGCTGCGGTAGAACTGGAGCTGATGGATGCCAAGTGCATCCCCTTCCAGATGTGTGAGCCGGATATTGAATACATCATGAAGAAGGATTATGTAGGCACAGGGAGTGATGGAACGTCCCCATCCTATCGGGGAGGGCTTGTCCACAGCCGGTCTTATTCCACATTCCTGCACAAGATCAAAAAATACGCCCTGGAGAGGAAGGCCGTGTCCGTTCCTCACGTGATCAGGTCTCAGACTTCGCTTCCCGCCCGGATCATGAACTGGAAAACCAGAGGATGGATCAAGGAGGGATATAAGGCGGACATTGTCATCTTTGATCTCAATAACCTCAAGACTCCAAGCTCCATTTCCAATCCTCAGCTCTACAGCGAAGGCGTCATCTATCTTCTTGTCAATGGGGAATTGGTGATCGAGGAAGGCAAATTTACGGGGAGCCTTCCTGGACGGATAATCACAATCGGGAATTAGAATTGTGAGTAAAACACGGCAAGTACAAAAACCATATTCCTATTTGTTCGCTATATTACTTGTGATTATCAGTTCCTGCGCTACGGAAAAATCCCTGCCTCACTCGGACGATCCCCATAAACCCTATAATTATTCCGCCCGTAACGGTATGGTGGTCGCAGCCCATCCTCTGGCAGCTCAAGCCGGTGTGGATGTCCTTCAACATGGGGGAAATGCAATCGATGCCGCCGTTGCCACCGTCTTTGCTCTCAATGCAGCAGAGCCATTTGCATCCGGAATCGGAGGCGGTGGATTTATGGTCATATACCTGGCGGAATCCAAAAAGACAACCGTGATCAATTACCGGGAGAAAGCGCCGGCAGCCGCATCAGCAGATATGTTCCTGGAAAACGGCGAAGTCAATAACACTTGGAGGAGGAATCATGGTCTGGCCGTAGCTGTACCGGGAGCATTGGCCGGATGGACCTATGCACTGAATAAATATGGCACTTGGAAACTCGCTGAAGTCATCAAAGAGGCCATCCGGATAGCTGAAGAAGGCTTTATTGTTAGCAAGACCTTCAGCAAGATCAATAAAGATGAATATGAAAAATTGTTGCTTAATGCCGGCGAAACTTCGTGTTATCTGAATGACGGATTTCCCTATGAACCGGGCGATACTTTTCGCAACCCGGATCTGGCCGCTTTTTTTGTCCGGCTGGCGGAAAAAGGAATGGATGATTTCTACCGCGGTGACACAGCTCAAAAGATCGCGTCCGCGATTCAAGCCAAAGGGGGAGTCATGACCCCGGAAGATCTCGCGGAATACAGGGTGATCGAGCACCCTCCTCTTACAGGCTCTTATAAAGATTTCAAACTCTTCACCACCCGCCCTCCCAGCTGCGGAGGTTTGTTTGTCCAGCAGTTGCTGAATATCATTGAGAACTGGCCGGTCAAAGATTGGGGACACAACTCGGCTTCCTATATACATCATTTCAGTGAAGCTCTGCGTATAGTATTCGCTGATAAAGCCCGTTATCTGGGGGATCCCGATTTTGTATCAGTTCCGATTGAAGACTTGATCTCTAAAACCTATGCCGCCGATATCGCCGCTTTAATCCAACCGGACCGGCTCTTATCCGATTATCCTTATGGAGAATTCGATAAGCTGGCTGATAAAAAAGAAAACACCACTCATCTGTGCGTGATCGATAAGGCAGGGAACATTGTTTCCCTGACCCAATCAATAAACATGTTCTTTGGAACAGGTATTGTACCGGAAAATACCGGATTCATTCTGAATAATCAAATGTCCGATTTTTCTCCTGATCCAGAGTCCCCCAATGCACCGGGCCCAGGAAAACGCCCGGTCAGCAATATGGGGCCGCTGATTTTATTCCGCCAGGGAAAACCCCTGCTGGCGCTGGGTTCACCCGGGGGCACCAGAATTTTCTCTTCCCTGACCCAGATCATAATCAACATAGCGGAATTTGGGATGTCTTTGGATGAAGCCATCGAAGCCCCGCGGTTTTTTTCCTACTCATCCCAAGGAAGAGCGCGGAACCTTTCGGTCGAAGCGCGAATTCCTCTGGACATAATCACCGCATTGGAAAATATGGGCCAAAAAATAACCATAAGAGAAGACTATGACAAATATTTCGGCGGCGCTCAGGGAATAATGATCCCGGCAGGGAAAAAGGTCATATTCGGCGGCGCGGATTCCCGCCGGGATGGGCAGGGCGCCGGATATTAAAAGCGAGGGAAATAAAATGAAAAAGACAGCGATTATATTTTACCTGATGTTTTTGATCCCAGGCATCGGAATGGAGAATCCGGAAGCTATAGAACCGGTTTTTGAACAACCCATATTGCTCACTTCTGCCGGACAAAATGCGGAAGTGCAACTGGTTTCCGTTCTGGCAAAAAGAGCCGGACTCACCTATACCTTATCAAAATTAGCCACGGCAGCCGAACTGGCCGACAAAAAAACTTTGGTGCTGTCGATAGGAGCGAGCATGAAGGGTTTGGGCGCCGCCGGTTTGGATATCAAGCAGGAAAAAACCAGGATCACAGACCTAGTCAAAGCGGCCCAGGATAAAAAAATCCCGATTTTTTGCCTGCATCTCGGAGGAGAAACCCGGCGAGGGCAATTGACCGATGAATTAATCACACTGTTGATTCCTCTATCCCAGGCGGTCATCGTTGTCAATTCCGGTAACCAGGATGGTATCTTCACCCGCTTATGTGAGGAACATGATATCCCGCTGGTCGGAGTCAACCGGGTGGTCGACGCCTTAAAACCTATAAAAGATGCTTTTAAATAGTCATAAAGCCGAATCATCAAACCAGACAGCCAGGGACAGATAAAGTGCCGGAATATCTCGTATTCTTTCTGATGATAGCGGTTTTCGCCGTCATGGCCATGGGATGTAAACTTCCGATCGGCATATCCCTGGTGATATCAGCCGTAGCCGGTGCGCTTTTAGGCGGGCAGGGAGTGCCGGTCAGGCATCTGATAGAGGGCAGTTTTGGATATTTTGACACCATCCTCATCATTGTAACCGCCATGATCTTCATGCGCGTGCTTCAGGTCTCCGGTATTCTGGATACCATCACCTCCCTCCTGCTAAGAACATTTTATAAACGCAAATTCTCTCTATTGATGACAGTGATGGTCATTATCATGTTCCCAGGAATGATCACTGGTTCATCGACCGTGGCGGTTCTTAGTACCGGGACCCTGATAGCGCCGGTTTTGATCAAACTCGGCCTGCCCAAGGTTAAAACAGCCGCTTTGATCGCCATGGGTGCGATCCTGGGAATGATCGCCCCGCCGGTCAATATCCTGGTCATGATCATGGGAGGCGGAGTGGATATGCCCTATGTCGGCCTGACCATACCGCTTTTGATCATTGTCATTCCCTTGGCGATAGTAATATCCCTCTGGCTGGGATATAGAGATATCCACATCATTGATCAGGCGAGAATGCAGGAGATCCTCCCGGAATCTTTGGAAAAAAAGGTCGGCCTGCGGCTTTACCTTCCATTGCTGATCGTATTCGTTCTGATGCTGACGCAGAGCCTATCGCTTCCCCCGATTCCCGATATCGGGATTCCAGCGATCTTCCTAGTAGGAAGTTTGGCCGGGATGTTCTCCGGGCGCCGCTTTAATTTCTTCACGGCAACACAGGAGGCTCTTCAGGCCGCCATGCCTATTCTCTGTATCCTGGCCGGAGTGGGTATGTTCATTCAGATAATGACCCTGACCGGCGGAAGGGGTTGGACAGTCTTATCATTTCTTTCCCTGCCGCCGGCATTACTCTATGTAGGGATCGCCACCAGTATGCCTCTGTTCGGGGCGGTATCGGCCTATGGATCAGCCTCTATTTTGGGAGTTCCTTTTATACTGGCCATGATCAATAAAAACGCTATCATCACATCGTCAGCCCTATCTGCTATTGCCGGCCTGGGGGATCTGATGCCGCCAACAGCTCTAGCAGGAATCTTTGCCGCCCAAGTAGTGGGTGAAAAAAATTATTTCAAGGTCCTGCGTTATTGTATGATCCCGGCTTTTTTTGAATTGGTCATGGGAATAGGAGTTCTGCTCCTTTCCCCTTTAATTGAAAAATTATTATAGGTGAGATTTTAATATGCAAATTCTCTATCACGCGATCGCGCTTTACCTGACATTGAATCTAATCGTTTATCTGTTTCGCGAAAAAAAGTTTTTAAGCCAGTTGAGCACAGCCTTTGTGCTGGTGCTATTCGTATTGAGGTTATTGCTGATAAAATGAAGCGCCAGCAGCCAAAACTAATAACCGGCGGGATTCTGCTGATTTTCTCTCTGCTCCTGTGTTTCTTGTCCGGGAGAGAATTTCGCTCCATGTTAAAAAAAGACAAGATCTATCCCAGTTCAGGCTTAACCGAAGTCCAAAAACTCAGCCACTATTTCCCAAGTCTCAAAGGGTCTCCCGGGGATACTGATATCTATATTTTTTCCGGAGGGGAAGCAGGCGGAAACCTGCTGATCCTGGGCGGATGCCACCCCAATGAGCCTGCTGGATTCATTACCGCTGTGCTGGTAGCTGAAAACATCTGGGTGCAAAAAGGAAAGGTTTTGATCATCCCCCAGGCTAACCTGAGTGGATTTACTCATAATGATCCTTTTGAAGGGAATCCTCAGCGATTTCCAATCTCCACACCTAGAGGTGAGCGCTGGTTTCGTTATGGCTCACGTCTTACCAATCCGGTTCATCAGTGGCCGGACCCGGCTCTTTACCGCAATCCCGCCGGGCAAAAACTGGCAGGGACGGAGTACCGGAATCTAAACCGCAATTATCCAGGTCGGAAAAATGGCGGTCTCACGGAAAAAATCGCATTCGGCATAATGGAGCTTATCCGCTTGGAAAAGGTAAATATAGCCATAGATCTGCATGAAGCAGCTCCTGAATATCCGGTCATCAATGCCATTGTCTTTCATGAAAACAGTGCGGAACTAGCAGCTATTGCTTTTATGGAACTGCAAATGGAAGGCATAGAACTCCGGTTGGAAGAATCGCCAAAAAATTTGCGTGGGCTCAGCCACCGTGAATGGGGAGATTTTGGCGGCATAGAAGCGTTCCTGCTGGAAACAGCCAATGCCTCGCACGGCCGGTTTAAGGGAAAACCATCGACCGCGTTGATCCTTGAAGGAAAAGATCATAATTACGTAAAGGCCAGCCAGCTCGGCCGCCTTTTTGTGCCTTTTGATGAAAACGGGATCCCCCTGGAAGTAAGAACTGCCCGACATATTGCGGCGGTTAAAGCCCTCATTGCCAGCCACAATGAACTCCATTCTGAGAGCTTGATTTTATTCAACGGGCTGCCGGACATAAGCGCTCTTAAAAAGGAAGGAATCGGAGCCTTTTTAAAACCTCCTAAATAAAGTTAAGTCAAGATGTTACCTGTATTTCCGGATTTTTCAGTAGTCCCTTTTGACCAGATGTCTCCATTCAAAGAGATCCGGTACCTTTGTATAACCAGACAAGGCCCTCGCGACTTGTGGGGACTCCCGGCTGAGCCACCTCCCGATGGAATCCATTCGATCCTCTGGGATATCCACCATGGAGATAACGCGGACATCGATGTCCGTGGTCTTGAAATGTTCGAAGTATTCCTCTGTTTCAAACAGTGAGCTCATCCGCGTGTTGGGATTGAGGATGGCCAGGGGCGTCACCCCCAAATTTTCGAAGGCCTTCTCCCAGAGGGAAGCAGAGTATCCGTAGTGCGTGCAGTTGAGACTGACCAACAGGGAATCCTTATCCCGAGGGATCTTTTGGAGGACTTCATCGACATATGCGAAGATCAGCATCTCGGTTTCATCGCTGTCATATCCCTTTTCTATGTAGGTGACAAGCTCAGGACAGGCCTGGGTAATGATGCGATCGGGCAGGAATCCCATGTCGATGAGGATCGACTTGTATGTGCCCTCTTCGATGGTGGTCTGAGTCCCCATTATCACAACCTTGGCATCAGGGCGGGATTTCAGGTTTCCTGATATGAGTTCGACGCCATAACCTACAATGTCGAGAACGGGGGTCTGGGTTTGACTGACGAAGGAGGTGTCTTTATACAGGACGGAGAGTGTGTTGCAGCCGATCATAATCAAGTCCGGCCTGTATCTTTTTTCCATGCTGTGGAGAGCCGAATCGAAGACAAGGATTTTTTCCTCTCGTGTATTAAGGCTGTTGTAGCCCCCTTCGTTGGAGAACAGGGCATTGACAAAGATCAGTTTGACACTTTGAAACGCCCGGGAGACTTTGAGTTTCCTCAACAGGTCCATCAATATGGACAGCCCTCCCAGGCCCGAATCGGTCACCACAATGGTGACTTTTTTCTTGCGAAATAGCTCGGAAAGGGGATCCTGCTGCGCAAAGGATTGGTGTTCCGTACACGAAATGTATGTGGAAATAAAAAAAAGGGCCAGGATAGAAAGGAGAATTCGGGCCTTCCGCTTCATATCAAAAATATTTGACAATTTTATACTTTTTAAGCCGCCCTTTTCCATGTTCACCCCTGGAAGCCATTGGCATGTCATAACGTCCAAAAACTTCAATTACTAAAAACCTCTCATGTGAACCAGCAGTAGTTCTTAATTGATGTGTCATTCCGAGTGTCCTGGTCACACGAGTACTAAAACTGATACAATATTCAGTACCAGGTAAAATTACGTATCAATTCGCCGAATTCTAATACGAAATCGAATCGAATGATACAAAATTAGAAACTTTATTCTACCACATAAAATATCTAAAATTCTTTATAAAAATTATTCACACCCGGATTACAACACATAATAGTAGGACGGGCTTGGACTGGTAGGACTGGAGACGGGCCATGCTATTTTATTCATAATAAAAAAGATAGACTCTACCGCTGAGATTGTCTGTTTCCTGCGGACTTTTTGTTGATAGTATATGTTTGTTCTGTGTATTGTTGTTGATACAGCAGCTCAGAGGGTGAAAATTGAACGAAAATGAGTAGAAATCAAAGTAATCCCGCAAATTCCTATGTTTCAAGAGAGCGAAGACTGAATCCGAGCGGATTTTCCACGCTGGGAAAAATCTGCGTGTTTTCGTATCAACTGACCTGATTCTTGCTTAAGGCTCAGAAGTTTGAAAAAAATTGGGGGAACTCCAGTAATTATATTACTTTATTACCTTGCCCTGTATAATTAGGATCAGAGCTTTATCGCCCCCGTTGAGCTTGGAAACGCCCACTACAGACTTGTCTCCGATCTTTATAGTCAGAACCGTTTCAATAAGGGGGACATTTGTTTCACGTTTTAATGAAGGCTCCATATTAACAACTCTATCATGAATCAACTTAATCTCAAGCTGGATAATGTCCACATTTTCATCTTTAGTGTAACGCGGATTTAATCGCAACTTAAAATTATAATTGGTACTGCCTACCCTCTGCTCTCTTCACCGACTGCTGCCATTCTCAAACTCAAGTCGTTCCCTGCATAGAGAGGCAGCAAGCGCTTAATCTTCTTACACTTCATTACTCCACCTCCCTTTGGGATAGATTTTTTCAAACTCCAGCCTAAGCTTACGCCGGGCACGGCAAAGATGGGCCCGCACACTCTGGGAAGAGCTTCCCATAACCCTGGCTGTTTCCTTAATGGAAAACCCTTCTGCATCCCGCAGCAGAAAAACCATCTTCTCCCTGGGGCTCAAATACTTTAAACATGCCTCGATCTTTTCTCTTATTTCGCGATTTAAAAAATCTTTTTCAGGAGAATATCCGGCAGATACCCCCATCTTTTTATGTTCTTCCTTCAGCCACTTATCCCTCTTTTTTTTAAACTAAAATCTTATTGAGGAATCTAATACGATGTTCCCTCTCTCGTTAACCTAAAGTATGGATTATCGTGATGAACCAAAAAATGCAACCTAAGTAGAAATAAGCACCTTGAATTCTAGTTATTTACTTTATTTACAGCAAGTTCTGATGGTCAGTCCCTTTTCCCGCTTTTAGAAAATCAACGATGGTTAACTATAGATTTAGATAATTTAGGGAATAAGGAAATAGCATATAGAGGATAATTACATATTTTACCATCATGTTTTAAATTTAATAATGTAGTCCGAGATAATATATTTGGATTATATTTCTGGTCATAGAATGAGAGACTTTTACTTCGAGGATTAATGCCTGCTTTTGCTTCCAGTGGAAATATGTCATTTCCATATTCACAAATAAAGTCTATTTCTGCAGAGCCAGCACTTTTCCAGTAGTAAAGCTCTGTTTCTTTATGCGATTTTAATTGTTGTGCAACATAGTTTTCTACGAATGCACCTTTATATTCTTTATACAATTGATCGCCATGAGTAAGAATATCAGGAGGGATCTTTGCAAGTGCTCCAAGTAATCCGACATCTAATGAATAAATTTTGAAAATGCTTCGATCAGAATAGGTGTTTAGCGGTATTTTTCCAGTTTTAATAAGGTTAACTCGAAGAATTAATCCTGTATCTTCTAACCATTTTAAGGCGTTTTCATATTCTCGAGCACGAGCTGTTTTTTTAAGTACGGAAAATATAAATTTTTTATTTTCTTTTCCCAACTGGGCTGGAATTGATTCCCAGATTAGAGTAATTTTTGGCATGTCTTGTGTTGGTGCATGTTTAGCGAAATCAAGGATATAAGAGTTTATAATTTCTTTTTGGATTTCTCGAACTTTAAAAAAATCATTTGTTTCAGAAAAAAATTGTACAGATTCTGGCATACCACCAATGTAGTAATAGATTCGAAGTAAATCGATTAATTCTCGATGAAATGGCTCATGGTATGGAATAAATTCAGATGTATTTTCAATCAATTTCCGAAGTTCACCTTGTTTAACAGCATCCAAAAATTCGAGAAACGTCATTGGATACATATTCAGAAAATTAACTTTGCCAACTGGAAAAGATTTTGGTTTTGATAATTTAATACCTAATAAAGAACCAGCAGCAGCTATATGATATTCATTTGCTTTTTCATTAAAATATTTTAGAGAATTAAGAGCATTATTAGATGCTTGAATTTCATCAAAGATGATTAAATCTTTTGCTACTTCTATATTATGTTTTATATATAAGGAGAGATTTCTTATGATTTTCTCAGGTGTAAGATTATATTTAAAGAAGTCATCTAGTAATGGCTCTTCTTCAAAATTAAGGTAAGCAACATGAGAATACTCTTGTTCGCCAAATTTTTGTAATATATAGGTTTTACCTACTTGACGAGCACCTTTGATTAACAACGGTTTTCTTCTTGGAGAAGATTTCCACTCCAATAGTTTTTGATAAATATCTCTTTGCATGTTTATAACATACAATTTTGTGAAATAAAAGTCAAGAAATGTTCTTAAAATGTGGATATAATCACATTTTACCAATGAATAATGTTTTATAAAGAAAAAGAAGTGCATGGAAAAGAGTTTAATGTTATACTGGAGGAAAAATCAACGTAACTGGCAGATATAATGGAAAACAAATATTGGTGTCGGCATAATTTATGAATAATTCAGGTTTATTGATAAAATGAGTTTATTCCTATATTATAATCAATGATTGATGTTAGAAAGATGATATTTGATGAAATTAGTGCTAAGTCAGAACAAGCGAAAAAACGAAATTCTTGTCAATTTAAAATACCACATCAAAAAATTAAGGAGTTATAGGTGTTCGTAAAAACACAAGTTATCGTCAATCCTGAATCCGATCGAGGCCGTACTAAAAAAAGATGGGAACATATAAAAGAGGCTTTAAAGTTTTTCTTGAAAGAATTTAAATACGAGTTTACGGAAAAGCCCTTTCAAGCTGCTGAAATTTCTAGAGCAGCGATAAAGGAAGGATCAGAGTTGATTGTTGGAGTCGGTGGAGATGGGACGATGAATGAGATTTCAAACGGCTTCTTTGAAAACAAAAATATCATAAACCCGAAGGTGGCTTTAGGGATTGTGCCTTCTGGAACAGGTTGTGATTTCAGCAGGAGTCTTAATATACCATCCGGGCTTAAAAATGCATTGAGAGTTATTACTCAAGCCTCTTCTTCTATGATAGATATAGGAAAAATAAGATTCAGGGATCATTTCAATAAAAAGCATGAAAGATTCTTTCTTAATATTGCTGATTTTGGTATAGGCGGTGAAGTTTTAAACAAAATGAACCAAAAAATGGCAAAACGAAAAACTTCATCTTACTTAAGAAGTGCAGTGACTACTTTTATTACTTATAAAAGTAAAAGAGTCAGAATAAAAATCGATGGAAGGCAAATTCCTTTTGACGAATATCTGATTGGAGCTATTTCAAATGGAAAGATTTTTGGCAAGGGCATGAAAATAGCTCCATATGCAAAGTTGGATGATGGACTTTTTGATGTTGTCCTGATAAAGTCAATGAAGTTTTTAGAATTTTGTAGAAATATCTTGAAAATATATTCTGGAACACATCTTTCACATCCTAAGGTATCATTGATTCGTGGGAAGAAGATAGAGATTAATCCTGAAAGCAGTGAAAAAGATGTCTTAATAGAAGCAGATGGGGAACTTATAGGAAAGCTTCCAGCAACTTTTGAGATTGTCCCTCAGAGCTTTCTTGTTAAAAGCTTTTTGTGATAGAGAAAGAAGGATATCCTGAAATTCATTCCGGTTTCTATAAAAAATATGATTTATTGGAGTCTGGAAGTGAGGTTATAAAATTAAACCCAGGAATAATTGATCCTTATTTACTCATAGTAACTCCTATTCTATTACGCATCGTACCTCCAATGTGTCACTAATGTATCTGAACGAGTACACATCAAAAATTACGGCGTTTTATTAACAATTTCCTTCTTATGGGTGGTCCCGGATTCAAATAAGGCTCACTAAAAAGCGATCTGCGGAAATTATCCTGACACCATTTTTTAGAATATCAACATTTTGTTTCCTGACTACTTGGTAAACATAGGGGATCTCCAATCGTTCTTTGAAATAAGATACTGAAGGTGAGGGGTTTAACTCATTTAATTTAGCTTCTACACAAAACCAGGGGGTATCATTGACCGTGACTAAAAAATCGACCTCTTTTTTGTCAACGTTTCTTAAATAATAGAGAGCAGTTTTATGACCTTTATATTCCTTTAAATATTGCGTCAATTTGAAAAGATGAGAAGCGATTAAATTTTCAAATCGTGCTGCTTTATCTTCAACCTCAGACCAGTCAAACATGTAGAGTTTTGGCTCTTTTTTTATTGAACGGATATTTTTTTTATGGAAGGGATAAATTCGAAAATGGTAGTAAAACTGTTCCAAGATAGACAGCCAATTTGAAACAGCTCTATGGCTGACTTCTAAATCTTCTCGTATCGAATTTATAGAAAGCAGTGAGCCAACTTTAGATGGTAAGATATCACTTAATAATTGCATATTACCAATATCTCTAACCGCTTCAATATCCCTAATATCTTCGCGAAACAGACGTTCAACTTTCTCATTATGCCATCTGCGAAGCGATCGATTATTTTGCTTCAAAAATATTTCTGGGAAGCCCCCAAAATGTTCTAATGTTTCTAAATCGTTAAAATGATCGGAGCTTGTAATAGGGAGTTCATGAAAAATTTCGATATCATTTTTAATGTTTAAAATTTCTGCCAGACTAAAAGGATGCAGCGTATAATAAAAATACCTTCCCTGCAAGGAGTCTCCTCCTTTTCGATAAATATTGAGTCGTGTACTGCCTGTTATCAAAAATTTATATCGCTCTTTATGGGTATCATATTCACCTTTTATCAAGTTTTTCCATTTTGGATATTTGTGGATTTCATCAAAAATGAGAAGTTCTGCAGAGCCTGCAAATTCTGAACTCATGATGTTTTTTCGGTCACTTCGAGCATCCCAATTATAATAAGCAAATTCTTTAAAATATGGGGCAATTAATTTTGTTGCCAGTGTGGTTTTACCAATTTGTCTTGCTCCTCCAAGGAATACCATTTTTTCTGAAAGGTCTTGTAAAATATTTTCAGTTAGGTATCTTTTTTTAATCATTGTTGGGTCCTGTCATTTTTAGCATGTTTTTTCTATTAACATATTAATAATTAATTTGTTAAAAAGCAAGATATTTTTGCTTACAGGCAAATTTATTAGCTAATATTTTTGCTTACAGGCAAATAATTTTTATATTTTCCCACCTCGATATGGGCGATTCTGACCGGTTCGGGGATTCTGTATTTGATTACACAGTTCATTATTATCTCTTTTGATTCTTTTATCCCGTTTTTATTTAGACATGCGTGATATTCAACATGAGTTAATCATAGGATTAAATTCTAATGATCATACGAAGGAGAGAGAGATTTTTATCTAAAGGACCTGCAAATGATTCAGATTAAAGCTGAAAAGAGTTTTTTGCCTAAGAGCAGAACTTCCTTCCAGCCGGAAAGCTCAACTTCAGCCAACAGATCCCTCCAGTCTGTCGTCCCCTCAAATTCTTTATTCCATGATGTTGACTGTGATGGCGTTCCATTGATATGGTCCCCAGTGACCGTTGGTATGGTAGGCGGGCCAGAAGACATAGGTGCCCTCCCCGGTGAAGTGGTTTGTGACCTTCATATTGATGTAACCACCTGGTGGGATGGTCTGTCCCTTGGCCCTATGACCGAAATCAATGCTTGCGCCATTCCAGCGTGCCCCAACAAAAACACCATAGTTCGGATGAAAAGTTATGTCGTGATCCGTCATATTAGTCAGCCTGAACTTCATAGAGTATCTTCCCTTCGGAATCAGATCTCCCTTCAAACTGAAATAGCTTACTTTAAGCCCGTCAGAGGAAGTGGCTTCAGGCCGGGTTATCGTCTCCGCCAAAAGCCAGACAACACCCAACACCAGCAAAAAGAAAACAACATTTAAAACATATTTTTTCATAACAATGCTCCTATTTTATAATATTGCCATCCAATATTAATATATTATATCAAAACCAGAATCATTCAACAATCAGCTCGTCGATAAACAGCCAGGCCTTTACTCCGACTTCTGCCATGCCCATGGCAGGGATTGTGTGAATCAAGAAACGTGCCAAAAGGATTAGCTGCCCTTATTTTACCCTATAAGCTGCTAAGCTAGGCTTTAGGCAGAAGTTAGAAGATGTAAACTGAGGTTTACTTTCAGAGGATAGACCAAGAGGCCAAAGCCATAGAGCATTACCAGAAATTCCTTTCCCTCTGAAAAGACTCTCCCTGACCAGCTACTCTTATCCCGGCGGGGAGTTCTAGGTATCGTCCCCCTAAGTGAGGTGTTCACTATTGTTTAACGATGTGTATACAGCGTGTAAACAATTATTTCGTGAAAGTTCACTTCCCACTGGGCAAATATTAAGATGTCTAATTTCTTGTACGTAAGATCATCTCTCTGGTAAAGAGACTGGCATCAAATTCTCTCATAACTCATTCGGTAAGGAGTTGATAAACTCACTCACCAGGTTGATGTTCGCCTTTTCGTGCTTCCATGACTCGGCATTATGTTCCAGGTAAAATGGATATGCGGTAACGACAATAACCATGTCGAACTCACTCACCAGGACAATCAGCTGTCCGCCGTGTCCCCACGCGAAGTCGAAGTGATGGTCGCCTGCTTTTGGGGACCACCACTGATAGCCATACCCGATATTGCTGAAGGAAAGGCCCCAGTTTGCTGGAAATCCGCCAGTCGCATTGATATTCTCCGAGTACCTCTGCAGGGAATCATGCACCCAGTCGACGGGAATTATTTGGTTTCCCTCGTATTCACCGTCGTTGAGATATAACAGGCCGAATTTGGCCGCATCACGAGCCGAAAAGTGGAGATCCCCGCAGCCGTTGTTATGGCCTTCTGCATCCTGGCCCCATTCGCCCACCTCCGCGTCAATCGGCAGGAAAAGATGCTCCTCGGCATATGACTTCAGATTCGTACCACACGCCCGGGCTACGATAATCCCCAGCCAGTTGGATGTCAGATTGCTGTAATGGAACTCGGTCCCCGGATCGGCGATGAGAGGAAATTCTTCTATAAGGGGTGGATAGTGACCCGATAAAAGCCCCTCCCAAAGAACTGGATCGGTTTCTTCCCAAGGATATCCGGCGCGCATCTGTAACAGGTGCCGGATGGTGATCTGTTCCTTCCTCGGGTCAGTTATTTGACCGGCGACTTCCGGGAAGAAATCCATCATCTTCTGGTCCACGCTTGACAGGTAACCCTGCTCCAGCGCAATCCCGACCAGTGCCGAGGTATAACTCTTCGTTGCCGATTGCAATCGGTCTTTCTGCTCAACAGACCCTTCGTTGAAGTACCTTTCGGCAATCAGATGGCCGTTCTTGATAACCAGCAGACTATAGATGGTCTCTAATTCAGCCGCATTGTGATACATCTCCGCCACAAGCATCGGATCCAGCCCCTCTGCTTCGGGCGTTGACACCTTCCAGTCATCCCCGGGTAGCGGCGTGTATTCAACCGCTTCCAGGTCCTCAGTGCTGGGGCTGCATCCAACCAGCATTGTTAGGAGCAGAATCATGCTTCCGATTAAGAGGAAAGAATACTGACTCCTCTTAAAGCCGAACAAAGGCCATCGCACGATATGTTTCAGCATTATACAACCTTACTTACTTTTCCTAGCATTCTATCATAATTAGACAAATATCGGGATGTCTGTCCAGCGATGCGTATAAATATTTGATACCTTTTGACTTTTTTGTGGGGTGAGAAACAACGTTGTGTGATAATCAGGATGTCAGGCTATTTAGAATAAATAATACGCTGCCAACGAAGGTAAGGAATTTATGGTTTTTGTTTTGAATCTCTCCTGCTGCGAAGCAGTCTAATAATACCTACAACGAAATTCATGCCAGGAACCCTTTTTGCATATTCTGTATAATCGTTCCCGAATTTTTCAACCAGTAATTTGTCTTCCTCTCGACAACTCAGGTAGATAACTGTCGTGCCTATCACCCCGAGCACCCCGAATAGCCAGTGTGGATACCATAAAAAAGTAGTCAGGAAAAGTGCGTAGATTCCACCGGTGTATTGCGGGTGTCTGACAATAGCATATATGCCTGTATCCACCAGTTGAGTTGTATGGACAAATGATTTCCCCTTGCTGACACCGCCCCGTCTCGGGAACATAATTATCGGAGCCATGACAAGCACCATACCAAATACCCAGACCACCAAACCAACGATGGCTAACGCTAGGTATGATTGTACTTCAATAACGCCTGTCAGGACGAGGGGATTTGCTGGAAAACAGACAATACCGAGTATGGTTAGGAGGGTGCCCCAGAGAATATTCATCCAATTTATCACTGCCCTCTATTTTAGTCCCGTGTTAGAAGCTGGTCAATAATAACTTGTAATTATGCAAACATGGGGATGTCTGCATGGATGTGGGTATGAAAAGGTTTTTTCGTTCGTAATTCATGTCACAAAATGAGTAATTGTGACATTATACAAATGCAATCTTTTTACATACGTAGCGTTTGCTTAAATTTCAATTGTAGCTACTGTTACGATTGCTGAATTCTTAGGGCTTTAGTGAGATTGCTATTGTTTGAGACCCCGTACAATCATCATTTTGGGCATCCCGAGCCCTTTTTCATAGATGATGGAAATCTCTGAAAATCCAGCTTCTTTCATAATTGTCAGTACCTCTTCTTCTGTCCAAACCCACATCCCCCATTTCTCGGTATACTTCGAATAATCTTTCCCATCTTCAGCATTGTTCTCTATACTAACAACAGCTCTTCCACCGGAACGGAGCACGCGGTGTATTTCCTTCAGCGACTCCAAAGGCTTGGGGAAACCCATTATGCTTCCCATTGTCGTGACTACGCTGAATCTGTTGTCTTCCCAAGGCAACTGCGATGCGTCGCCCAGTATGATTTCTGCGGTTCCTGTTGCAATACGGCTTCTAAGCTTGCGATTGGCCATTTTGACCTGGACATCAGAGAGGTCAAGGCCAGCAACGCTACGGACATGAGATGCATATTTCTTAAGGAAATGTCCACCACCGCAGGCGATCTCAGCAAGGTCATCTTCAGGTTGCAGATTCAAAACCTTAGATACACGTTTGCATATCGAGTTATGGCCGAGTGGCATCATCCAGGCTATAATACGGCCGGCCAATCCTCTGGGTAGCATTGGTTGCGGGAGTTTTGTCTCTTGTGCATTCATCTTTACACCTCATTTTCCTTTCGCAACTGGTTGGGATTTCGGTATTCCTATCCATCTTGGTGTTTTATTCATGTATTCCCGGTAGGCATCGCCGTACCTCTCAAGGCAGCGGTGTTCTTCAGGAATCGCAAAGACGAATGAAAGAATAGTATATACAAAGGTGAACAGAAGAAAAACCCACGAAGCGCAAGCTATGCCCACCCCTATAAACATCACCGGCTGGGTAATATACATGGGGTGTCTTGAATAACGATACAGTCCCTTGGTAAGCGGGCCTTTATCAATCGGGTTGGTGATAAAGCTCACGGTAACTGCAGTAAAGGCAATCAATCCTACCACAGATATGGGTAAACCCACGTAGAACCACATCGTGCCCAGGCGCATAGGGAGGAAAATAGAGTATATGACAGCAGCAAGCCAGATTATCCACATTGGGGAGTAGAGCTTCCTCTCGGTCTCGCTATGTGGCTTCATCTCCTCCCGCATTACCTCCCTATGAACTAGCATCAGTATAGGCATAGAGAGAAAATTATAGAGCATAAAAATCCAGGCGTTCCATACTCCTATTTCAAAAGCTGGTATGAGTGACACGATTCCCCTCCTTTTCACAATATTCCGGAGGTAAAGATAGGAATTTGGTTTTTTTGTTCATGACAATCTCCGCTCAATTTCATTAAATTATCACCATTTGGGCTGCTTTATTAACAATAATACATAGAAAAAACATATCCAGTCAACAAGAAGACCGCAGGAAATAGAAAATCTCATAGAATTGGCCTGTAAAAAGCCTATATTGAATAGACTTCACCCTTAACTGCTGAAAATCTTGATTCTCATATATATTCTATTCTTTCCTCAGCTGCCATATTAAGCTGAGCTTTGGGAGGGGGAGGACGTTCTGCCTTTCATCTGCCCACCGCATTTTGGACAGATTAGAGGGTCGATTTCATAGACCTTGCGTATCATCTCAGCCCATCCTCTGGAGGGTACGAATGAGGTTTCATCTTCAATAATGGGGGGACAGGAAGGATCAATTCCTGCTTTTCGCTTCTTCCCTCTGTGGGCGTTGGTATACAGCCCGTAATAAAGGAAGCGGTCAATGACATGGAAAATCAAACGATACATAACCGTCCTCTCCGGATGACGCTGAAGATATACCTTGCCCCTGGCAGAGATTGTGATTCAAGAAACACGCCAGAAGGATTAGCTGCCCTTATTTTACCCTATAAGCTGCCGAGTTAGGCTTTAGACAGAAGTTAGAAGATGTAAACTGCTGTTATGTGAAGTCAGGAGTCCTTTTTTCTCCAATTTCTCGAGAGGAACATAAATTGCTCCAATCAACCAGTATTTCCCGGTCATCTCTTGGATAAATTCTATCTTTATTATATTACTTACGCCAGAAGAAGGTCGCTTTGACCATGAATGTCCTGTTGATAATTTCATTGTTCCCAGGGCCGATGAGACGGCCGTCGTTGTATACAAAATAGAGATTGCTTTCAGGTGAATAAATCCATCTTAATAGAATGTTGCTGATAATCTTCTCTCTTCCTTCATTGTAGTATTTATCGTCGTTCCACTGTATATAAGCTTTCAGGTAGAGCTCCGTGGAAAAGAAATAAAATGTGCGGAGTCCCAGGGTATTGGTATGAAACGTTCCTCCTGGAAGATTGATATAATTGTGTGAGTAGTCAATCTCCATCCTGAGCCGAGGGATCTTGGTGATGATGCTGTCCACACCAAGACTCATGTTGTGGCCCGTGTAGTAATTCCCGTAATTTACATTGATTTCGCCGGCAATGGAACGGCTCTTGTCACTTTCTATGCGCATGGAATAGTCGTACCCAGAGTAGGTTCCAGCAGGGATGAGAAATCCATCCCGAACTTCCCAGTTGTAATCAATAAACTCATTGTTTTTGTTGACATCGAAACTATATCGGGCACTGCTCTGAAATTCAATGGAAAAGGATGCCCCGATTTTACTGTCTAGCATTCTGCTGTGATGATCGGAACGGTAATTACCTGATATCTGATACCCGAACTTCCGGATAGCCGATGGTTGAGCCGGCCGTGGGGAATATTCCAGAGAGGCATTGGTGAGACGATAGTCCGTACGGCGGTTAAATCCCATCTCGGGATTGAATAATACACCTATATCCTGGTGTGAGGTTGAAAACTGCCACTGATCGGTGTTGTAGTCCAGGCTGAGTTTACCGGCAAGGTTCTGATGGTTCATATTCAGAGTCTTGCCATTCTCCGCCTTCCTTGGTCCGAAGGTACTGGCGAGATAGCCGGAAACGGTAAAATAATCACTCAATGGGAACAAGCCGTCCAACCCCACAGAACGATTATAATGGACCGATTTGGTTTCTTCCTTGTTCAATAGCATTAATCCGATACTGCCCCGTGAAAGAATGTCTCTGCTGAACCGGAAAACAGTAAAATGGATCGGATTGACATGGAGTGTATCCTCTTCATCCTCGTAAGAGACCTCATCAGTATAAATATGCATCAGACCGATGCGGTATTGGCCGATCTTGCCCACCATCTTGGCTCCGCCTAGTATACGTGCCTCATGACCGTCGACCAGGCCCAGCCGGCGGCTGTAAAAAAGATTCATATCCGAACTGCCGCCATGCCAGTGTCCTCTTCCTCCTCCACCGAATGCAAAAGTTTCAGCACCTTCAAGGAAGAAGTCCCGCTTTTCAGGATAGTACAGAGAGAACCGGGTTAAATTGACCTGTTCCTGGTCGGCCTCCACCTGGGCGAAATCGGTGTTCACCGTGAGATCTAGAGCTAGATTGGGGGTAATGGCAATTTTGGTATCCAGGCCGAGGTCAATCAGTCCGTCGGTTTTAAAATCAGTACCAGCGTCATTTTCCAGACCCCCCAGGAAATAGGGTCTGAGTTCCAGATTTCCACCCATTTTCAGGTTGGCCAGATTCTCCAGCGTCCCTGCTTCGGAGAGGCGGAATAATCCGCTGCGTCCCAGATCCCGGGGAATCAGCTGCCAGAAGACATGTTCATTCTTCCGGCGGATCATGCGCGCGAAGTTAATGCCCCATACCGACAGATCCTGCTCTTTGAACCGCAGGGTTTTCCAGGGGATAGCAATTTCGAGAAACCAGCCCTCTTCGGTCACACGGGCTTTACATTTCCATACACCGTCCCATGCAGGATTATAGTCACGCCCTTCATTGGCCAGTACGGACTCCCTTTTGGAACCATAGGCGTTGGTGATGAAGTAATAGCCGCTGCGCTTATCGTGATAGGTGTCCAGTATCATTTCAAAGTAGTCGTCATCATCTACAATGGCATCACGTCGCATCTCCCGGGCGATGATTTTATCGGGTTCTTTATCGAAACATTTGATTCCAAAATAGAGATATTTTTTATCATAGAGCACAGCTACTTCGGTCCTTTCACTGGCCGGCTCTCCTTCGTCGGGTTCACGCTGTTTGAAATCTCCCTGGAATGCGGCTGTTTGCCATACAGCATCATCCAGACGGCCGTCGATCACTACCTCCTCCTTAATCGGGACTGCAAGCATGGCTCTCTTGCCATACTGATTTATCAACATAGTTGAATTGATTTTCGATTTTATTTCAGAATTTGAACCCCAAACATGGGTTATGGATAGGAGGAGTAAAGCTGTAAAAATTATACGGTGTAGGTTTCTGTTGGAGTGTTGAAAAGATAGTGATTTCTTTTTTTGTTCATAACGATTTTCTCTAAATTTCATCAAGTTTTCACTCTCTGAGCTGCTTCATTAACAATACTACACAGAACAAACATATCAAGTCAACGATCGGCTTAGTAACAACAGTTGCCTGAGTAAGCACTAAAAAAAACGGGAAGCTCTGCCTCAGGGAGCTCTCATTCGACTGTATGAATGTCTGTATGGCAGTGCCGGAGAACAGCTGCAGAGTGTGAAAGACTAAAATCATATGAGAGCCTCTTCCGAAAAAAGACCGGGCTGCCAGCAAATGATTTTCTGATGCAGTTTCAGGCTGATATCCTTGTCAGGTCTGTGATTCGCCCGAAAATAATAGAATCAACTTCCTTGGGAGCGGCTTATATGGCCGGGCTAAAATCTGGGTTCTGGGAAGACAGTAAAGAACTGGAGCGGATCAGATCGATTGAAAAAGAATTCACTCCGTCTATGGATGAAGACACCAGGCATTCCTTGCTGGCCGGATGGAGAAAAGCCCTGCGGCAGGCTACTTTATCTCCGCTCCTTTAGACATTTTATATTTTCTCACCTCGATTAAACAAAGAAACGCAGATCCCGAGACTGAGTACTTGAACTATAGAACCATGTTGTGGCATGGATTTATCGTAAACGTCACCCGGAACGCACTGTGTTTTACCGCGTATTATTCCATATGAGAAGGGGGAGTCTATATCATTTCTAGCCCTTTTCCTGAATCTCTTTGTGATTCTACTCTTTCCAGCAATTTCTTTTTGATTTCTCACAAATTTTCGCTATAATCTATACGACTATGAATGTCAGCAGGTGAAAATCGGATAAAAATGAGAGTAAACCACAGCAAGCTCAAAAACCAAATTCTTATAAATCTTGTTTAATGAGAAGTCCTTCTTTTTCACAAAGATGTCTCTCTTCTGTAAAAGACGAAGAAATGCGGAGGCGCAATTATGGCAAAGATGAATAGATGTTTTTGGCACAGCCACTCTGCTGAAGAAGTCGTTAAAACTCTAAACGCAGATTTGGAAAAAGGCCTTACAACTGAAGAGGTTGAAACTCGTCGGAAAAAATATGGTCCGAATGCGCTGCCCGAAGAAAAGATTTCTTCCAAAATCGGATTATTCATCAGTCAATTTAAAAGTCCTTTGATTTATATCTTAGTCATTGCAGGCATAATCACCCTGATTCTGGGAAAATGGACGGATTCTATAGTTATTTTTATGGCTGTCCTCATCAATGCCATTTTTGGTTTTTGGGAGGAGAGCAAGACATCAAATATTTTAGAAAAACTAAAAAAAGTTTTAGAAACAAGGACTATCGTCCTAAGAGACGGACATAAGCTTGAAATTCTTCAAGAAGAATTGGTGCCAGGGGACATCATTCTTTTAAGAGCCGGTGATAAAGTCCCGGCTGATGCAAGATTATTAGAGGGCAAAAATTTAAAAATCGACGAATCTATCCTAACCGGAGAATGGATCCCTGCAGCCAAGCATCCAAATATCTTGCAAGAATCCACCCCTCTTGCTGACAGGGATAACATGGTTTACATGGGATGCCTCGTTGAGGACGGAGAGGGAAAAGCAGTTGTTGTGGGAACCGGGATAGAAACCGAAGCCGGTAAGATTGCTGCTTTGGTCAGAGAGAGTAAAGAGGAAAAGACTCCGTTACAGCAGAAACTGGTCGGATTCAGTCGAGTCATTGGAATAACAATAAGTGTTATTTGTCTCTTCATCTTTATCGGAGGAATTCTCAGAAGAGGTGATCTTCTTGAAATGTTTGAGACGGCAGTGGCGATAGCCGTAGGTGGAATTCCTGAAGCCCTCCCTGTGGTCATGACAGTTGTCCTGACAATAGGCATGGAAAGAATTCTAAGAAAAAAGGGTTTAATCAGAAGATTATCCTCTGTGGAGACTTTAGGATCCGCTCAAATCATTTGTTTTGATAAAACAAAAACTCTAACCGAAGGCAAGATGGAGGTTACAAAGATTGTGGCGCAAGACACAGACACAGCCTTAAAAATTGCTGTTTTATGTAATGAGGCATTTATCGAAAACCCGGAAGATCCACCCGATTCCTGGAAGATTATCGGTTCACCCACAGATAAGGCGCTGTTGGCTGCAGGCCGAAATAAAGGAATTTCGAGAGCAGAATTAGAAAAAAGATCAACCGAAATTTCCAGACAGCCGTTTGACGCAGTCCATAAATACATGCTTTCTTTGAGAAAAGAAAAAGAAGAAACCGTCCTTTACATTTCTGGGGCTCCTGAAAGGTTATTGAACAAATCTATAAATTCAAATTATTATGAAAAAAAATTAAATGTATTAACACAAAAAGGTCTGCGAGTAATAGGTGTCGGGTACAAAAAAATCTCGGATGAGGACGTTCATAATTTAAATCTAAATGATTTAGCAAACGAGCTGACTTTCGCTGGTTTTTTTGGCTTGAGAGACTCCATAAGGAAAGATGTTAAGGAAGCCATTCAAGTGTGTCAATTTGCTGGAATGAAACCCATTATGATCACGGGAGACCACAGATTAACCGCAAGGGTGATAGCAAGAGAAGTCGGGATAGAAGTTGGAGAAGAGAATATCATCGAAGGAAGCGAGCTAGATTCTCTAACGGATGCAGAATTTGAAAAAAGACTGGAAAAAATCAAAATCTATGCCAGATCTGAACCCCAGCACAAAATGAGGGTCATCGAGTCCTGGCAAAAAAAAGGCATGGTTGTGGGCATGACAGGAGATGGAGTCAATGATGCCCCGGCACTAAAAAAAGCGGATATCGGAATTGCTTTGGGTTCAGGAACCGAGGTAGCAAAAGAAAGCTCTGACTTAGTCTTACTCAATGACAGTTTCGGCATCATCGTGAAATCCATCGAAGAAGGGCGAGTGATATTAGATAATTTACGGAAAGCAATCGCCTATGTTTTAGCGGACTCCTTTTGTTCTGTCATTTTGGTAGGTGTTGCCACAATTATTATGGGCTGGCCTCTCCCAATTTTGCCGGTCCAGATTTTATGGAATAATTTTGTTGAAGATTCACTTCCCAACATTGCCTATTCTTTTGAGCCGGAAGAAGAAGATGTGATGCAGAGGAAACCCTCTCCATCGAAATCTCCTCTTTTAAATAGAGAAATGAAGGTATTAATCTTCGGAACCGGCTTGCTGGATCAATTTCTCGCTCTGGGTTTGTTCTGGTTTACCTGGAAACATTTGGGTTTAGACTTGGATTATGCCCGAACAATGGTGTTTGGAGCTATCTGCATCGATACAGCTTTTGTTGTCTATTGTTACAAGAGCTTAAGAAAAAACATCTGGAAGATAAATCTCTTTTCGAACAAGTGGTTAAATATTGCATCCGTTGTCGTCTTTGTGACGTATGCTCTGGCTGTTTATCTTCCGCCTCTGCAAAAGGTCTTGCATACTGTTCCTTTGGGGGTGTTGAGCTGGCTGGTTTTAATTTTGATCGGGATAACATCTATGTTTTTAGTGGAACTGACAAAGTGGTACTTTATTTCACGCCATCGAACTGACTAAAGATTGATACAAAATGAAGGTCTTATAATTGGTTTCTATGACTGATTCGTTCGCAGATGCAATAGTGAGATTTTTTATGCCCTTCTTCTCTTCCTGGGGATACTATGCACCATGGGTTACATTTTCGGAGATAACTGGGAAGCGATAGACAACTTTTTCGGCTATATCGGGTGGGGCCTCCTCGCCCTGATCATCGTCATCATCGCCGTCTGTTATCGCATAAAACGCAGGCGAAAAGCCAAGAAAGGCATTGCCCACTAATAAAAATCCGAACAGAATCGACTGGCTCTACATCCCGGAAACAGACAACGTGGCCTCTTTCGAGGATTCTGTAAGCTCACGCGGTGGATTAAGTGGGTTTTAGACTTCTCACTACATCCGAGACAGGAACTTTAGGAATGCGGCAAGAGTTTTACTCGTTTCGATAGATATTTCTTTCTGTGAGATTGGCTGATTCTGTTCTAAGAAGAAAATCCTTTCTTACCGAATTTTTTCAGTTTGAAGGAAGCCACGACCATGACAAATCCAGCTACGATGGCGAATATGCTGAAAATCCACATGAGAGCCACAGCCGAAACCTGATGTGAAAGAAGGAAGAGCACCCCAAAAATCACGCCAAAGAGACCTACCAGGATCATCGTCCACTCACCCTTGATCTCTTTCCTTAAGCGGATTCCCGTAAAGATGCTCACGAAACCCCAGATCATGGCCATGAAGGCAAGCACGAATACAAGGACTGTCACGGTGAGGATCGCACTGGCCACGGGATGGGAGAACACGATGATGCCGGCAAGAACCTCCAGTATACCTATGAGGATCCCCCATCCACACCCTTTGATGGACCTCCTGCCAATGATGGATTTCACGATCGTGAAGATCCCATCGACAAAGAAATAAATGCCCAGGAACTGCACGAGAATGAGCACCGTCAGTCCTGTTTTCGTGAGAAGAAGAATGCCCAAGAGAATGAGAGCGATATCCCGCAACAGCACCAGCCACCAAATTTTCGCGGTAAACTACTGCAAAGGGGGCTTTTCCTGTATGTCTTCACTCATTTAATCCCTCTTTATTTATAACGGCTCTTTTGACATATCATTCGATTTTATAGTATTTCTTCATAGCTGTAAATTACTAACGAACAAAAAGGTTGAGTTTATCACAAAATTGAGCATGTCCCTTGATTGGTAAAATGCGATAGCTTAATACCATTTACTGCGCTTCGACGCGGATTGAAATTATCCTCACTGGATTCTTCAATTGACTAACCAGCCAATCAAAATTTTTTGTGAATTCAACCTCCCTTTTCATTTCATCTTTGCCAGATAGTTTAAATTTCAGTTTACTGAGACTCAAATTTGAACTGTAACCTCGAAGAATTATTTCATCGCTCTGCTCGTGCAAATAATCAAGCAAAGGATTAAGCTGTGCTTCTGAATCTGCTGCTTCAGCAGTTATAAAAAAGATATGCTCTTCCAGTTCTCTAATTTTCGTTCTAAATTCAAAACCGCTTCCTTTTGTGTAGAAGCCCGTTGCTAACACACGAATCATCCGGAGAGAATCAAATTCCTTAGATATCTCATAAACAGTAATTCGTAAAGGTCCCCTTTCCAGAGTGTATTTCCCCAATACATCGCTGCCCACCTCTGCCTTGACTTTGTATAAGAGGAAAAATCCATCATAATATTTTTGGTCAAAGTGCTCCTTGGTTTTAAGAAGTGGACGGTTTTTGATTCCACTAAGGTTCTCAACATCAAGGGGAATATTTTTTCCCTCAGATGAAATTAACTCTATCTTTGGAAAAAATTGAGCGAATGAAATCATGGAAAAAAGAAAAATAATTAAAAATGTGTATGTTATTCTCTTCATTTTGATCAAACTCCTCTATTGTTTGTCCTACTTGAGTCAACTTCCAATAATCTCGTTCTTAATCTCAAAGTTACTAATCCGAGCTCAAAAACACGGCTATAAAATGACTATGATAGAAAGAGACCATATAGCTATTATGTTTCTGCGCATGCTACCTTCGTGTCTTTTTATTTATTTTAGTGAATTTTAATCAAATATGCTAATCCATAATTCTTACTTAAAGGGTTGTTTTTCATCAAGACAAATTTCTCCAATCAATAATAGTTAAAAAAAGTCGGCAATGGCTTGGAACTCCAATTTCAGAAAGCATTCCGAAGGACGGCATTCACTCTAAACTACACATTCTTAGACCATTGGAACGAAAGCGATGACCAGCCACTGACTGCACTCTCAAAACACAACCTCAACTTCGACTTCCAACTTTACCCAGGGGAGAAGTTACGCATTGGGTTATTGGGTTTGTTGGCATCCTCATCTTATTGGCTGGATTTCAACACAAATGAGATGTTGGATATTCCTTCTTATTTTAACTTGGACGAAGGAAACCTCCTTTTTTATATTCTCATTATATTTGCTTCAGCAAAAATATTTGGGACTCTATGTATCTGGGTAAAAATACCGGCTATAGTCGGTGAGCTTATGGCCGGTATCCTTCTGGGAAATTATGTCTTGGGCATAATTGACACTCCAACAATGTATTGATGACATTTGAAGAAATAGGTGTCATTTTTTTAATGTTTAACGTCGGCCTGGAGGTGGGTTTAAAAGATTTTATTGCTATAGGCAAGACTGCTGTCTTTGTCGGTATATTAGAAGTTTTAATACCCCTTATCATGGGCTTAGGAACCATGCTGCTCCTCGGCCATAAAATAATAGAATCAACTTCCTTGGGAGCAGCTTATATGGCCGGGCTAAAATCCGGATTCTGGGAAGATAGTAGAGAACTGGAGCGGATCAGATCGATTGAAAAAGAATTCACTCCGTCTATGGATGAAGACACCAGGCATTCCTTGCTGGCCGGATGGAGAAAAGCCCTGCGGCAGGCTACTTTATCTCCGCTCCTTTAGACATTTTATATTTTCTCACCTCGATTAAACAAAGAAACGCAGATCCCGAGACTGAGTACTTGAACTATAGAACCATGTTGTGGCATGGATTTATCGTAAACGTCACCCGGAACGCACTGTGTTTTACCGCGTATTGTTCCATTACTTTGAGCAATTTGTTCTTGAATATGAAAACCTTACACTTATACAGAAAATGTTGCACTGGAGACATACCGGTTTCCATGTCCACAGCAAAGTGAGGGCCACAAGTAAGCAGGAAGCGGAAAGAGTCGGCAAATACATGATAAGACCAATCCTATCCCTCAAACGGCTTTCCCTTGATGAGGCCCAAGGACAGTTAATCTATCAATACGGAAAGCACCGTACAGAGTCAGAGCATATGGATTATCTGGAGTTTATTGCCAGAGTTACCTCTCATATTCCTGAAAAAGGACAGGTCATGGTCCGTTATTACGGTCTGTATGCAAATGCCCACAGAGGAAAGATAAACAAGGCAGGAGTTTCGCCCTCCTATCCACCTATCATTGAGGAAGAGGAGAGATTTGTGCCCTCCAAAGGCTGGGCCGAGATGATAAGAAAAGTCTATGAAGTTGATCCTCTCCTCTGCCCTTCGTGTGCTGGCCGGATGAGAATCATCGCCTTCATCGAAGACCACACCGTTACAGACAAAATCATTAATCACCTCAAACTCACCTTCATGGCTGAACGGCCTCCCCCTCCTCAAATTGTCCAGCAGGAACTCTTGATGGCAGCCGAAGAGAAGGGCGAGTATTTCTGAGAGCATTCTTGACTGCTTTTTGTCGATTTGAGAGGAGGAGTCTATTTTATGGCTGACTTTTTTGCTTTTTTTGTCGTTTTGTTTCTTTGTTTTGTCCTTGACATCATCTTTTCTCCAGTGATATATTCATTCCAGGATGTCAGTGGGTGGAAATTGAGGAAAATTGTGAGAGATTTGCTGCAAGCACAAAAAGGAAATTCTTATAAATAAGGAGGAATAGATATCCTTTTTTCTTCTAATGTTGGTTTAACCATCGATGCGAGATATTTTGTCTTAAAAGAAGTGGAAGAGAATTGGGAAATTCAGACGGGGGAGTATACATCCAATATTGGGGAAGGATGGACTTTCAATTTATCTGAAGAAGGAGCCAAACTTCTTCAAGAAGGGATCGGGCCATTCAAACTTAATACATCATTCTTCAAAATTTCAGTTGGATTAAAATTTTTATTTTAGGCTTATCACAATAATGAGTACCTAAAGAGAGGCAGGACAAATACATCTCTTTAAAATTTATGGCTCCTATCCCATTTGTGTGGGTAAATTAGAGTAATTCAGCTTGCCACAATGGAATAAAATTGCATTTTTAAAGCATCTTGTAGTACGAAATCCATAGGCTTTATGAACAATTGCTTTTATCTT
>Ga0307428_1000295_pt1 | contig 36551 bp, 37 predicted proteins | sample SalMarWE160240MG_FD_202161 | JGI IMG/M metagenome (GOLD analysis project Ga0307428, IMG submission 202161) | Salt marsh sediment microbial communities from the Plum Island Ecosystem LTER, Massachusetts, United States - WE1603-240 | ecosystem: Environmental > Aquatic > Marine > Intertidal zone >...
CGACAGCGATGGCCAATGGATCACCAGGCTTCAGTCCGAGCTTCTCTCGCAACGACTTTGGGATGACAACTTGTCCTTTGGTGGAGAGTTTGGATGTCGACAGCACTGAGTCCTCCTTTCTCTTACTAGTAAGAATATGCTACCATGTATCCTTGTCGATGTCAACTTCGCTGGCGCGAGTATCGACGATAAACGGACCCTCACACTCTTAGGCAAGGTACGGGACAGAGAGATCTCGTTTTCCGTCAATTTTCCTTGTCTTCTGCTTTTCTTGGCGTTCTCTGCGTCTTTGCGAGAGATACAGGCTTTTCCTCTCTTGTTACGCTCATCGTTTGAGTCTTTCTCTAGATTATCTTGCCTTAACCGTGAGGAACCCGATAAACAAGCATGAGCCAAGATTCCCTCGCGATCCACGTCTACATCTAGATCTGTGGTGAAGAGATCGCCGGGCATTTATGCGAATTCGCCGAAGCCTCGGCGCCGAAACGCGGGGAAGAGGTGATCCTCATCATCGCCCAAGCGATGGCAATGACCGCGATCGACCTGTTTACCAACCCCGACCTGATGGAGCGTGCGAAGGAGGAGTTTAAGTCCGGTTAGGTGTATTCCCCTTCCAATGGTCGGACAAACACCAAGAATGAAGGTCTGAACATTCCTCTTGGATTTTCAAGTTACACTGGGGATCACCTCCCGGAGTTCGTAGTCCCTTTCGTTCTTGAGCATTGACCAGATCACTCGTACGAGATGCCGACCGAGAGCACGGACCGCTTGGTTGTGACTCTTGCCCTCTGCTCGTTTCTTCTCGTAATACGCCCTGGACTCAGGAACACAATTGATATGACGTGCTACGGCTGTCATCATCGCTGCCTTGGCCCGGTGATTGACCTGGCGTGGACACTTGCTGCCGTGATGTTGTCCTGAATCTCTGGAAAGAGGACTCATCCCTACGTAGAGGGAAAGACTTCTTTCACCGGCAAAGCGCTCCGTAGTTCCAACCTCACCAGCGAGTTCAGCAACGCAGGTCTTGCCAAAACCCTGTATGGAACCGATCCGGCAAGCAAGCTCTGACTGATCGGCTAATTCAGCCATCACTTCATCCAACGCGTGGATCTGCTTGCGAAGCTCAAGGATCCGCCTGGCATCCTGAATGATCATCGGTCCTACATACTCCACCTCAGCTGAGAAGTTTGCCTTTCTCTGCCATTCCTGGATGATGCAAGCGTATTTCTGCCCAACACTCGGGATCTTAAGCAGAGTGGTGCGCCGCAAGCGAGCCAACTGTGTCAGGTCGTCACGGCACGTGAGAAACCGGAGGAACTTGAGGTTGCTCACGTTACTCGTGATGGCGAGTAGTTCCGGACAGACAGCTTGCATATCGGACTGCAGCCGGTTGGCTACACGAATCTTCTCATTCACCAACTGGCGACGGCGGCGACTGAGACGCTTCAACTTGTCGTTGACCAAGGGGGCTGACACTACCTTCTGGAGCGCGTCTTTAGCCAACGGCAAGTGGTCTTTGAGGTGAAACAGCTCCAGGATCTTTCTCGTATCGATCGGATCTGTCTTCGCCGCTCCCGGAAACACTTCCTTGAACCGGGTTTACCCCGTGGAATACATGGGATGGACTTATTCTACGGGGCAGGCTTCAGGTTGTTCACGTTGTACAGGATGTACCCGTGTTCTTGTATCATCCGGTCCAATGGACGTGCATACCCATTGAACCCCTCCATAGCTACTGCCACCGGCAGATCCAACTGCTGTCTGTGATGATCAATCCGGCGAAAGAAGTCACAAAAGCCGGCATCTGTGTGGGAGATGTCGAACTCTTCCAGGATTGAGCCGTCCGGCTTGCTAATACCTACGCGATGGGCTTTACAGCCAACATCAATACCGACACGAATCTGGGGGTCCATCACTGTAACCTCCTTGGAGAGTGATGAAAGCTCATCCAGTTATTCTCGTCTACTGCGCTCAAGCGACCATCCTCACGGATGCGCATCATTCCAACAGACACACTGGATGAAGAAGATGACGGGGGCGGCAGTTCAGAACCGAGCAGTACCTTTACAGGCCTGCGGACCCCGTGAGCCACACCCCCGTCAAGTAGACATTCTACTTGACAAGGGTATGCTCGTCATCTGTAAAATACAATGGTAGACCCTACACTGCACAGCGAGAGTATCGCTTCTACCGGATTCTCTCCGAGGTGAAAAGAGGGATTAAGGTTAGAACTGCGTGATGAACCGCAGGTCATTGGTGAAGAAGGTGCGGATGTCGTCGATTCCGTAGCGGAGCATCGCCATCCGATCGATCCCCAAACCGAAGGCGAACCCTGTGACCTTCTCCGGGTCGTACCCCACTTTCGTTAACACTGCCGGATCGACCATTCCTGCCCCGCCAAGTTCAAGCCAATTAGAGGATCTGTCGGCGCGCATGTGCATCTGCACTGAGGGCTCGGTAAATGGGAAGAAGTCCCCCGAAAGGCGCATCTCATACCCCTCGCCGAAGAACTCGTGCACAAACAGCTCGATTATGTACTTCAGGTTAGCAAGAGATAACCCCTCTTCGACCCACAAGAGTTCGACTTGATGAAAGACGGGCGAGTGTGTGGCATCCTGTGTGTCACGGCGGTAGCAACGCCCTGGGCAGATGATCCGCACCGGCGGCTCGGTCTTCTCCATCACCCGGATCTGCACCGGAGAGGTGTGCGGTCGTAGCAGGGTTGTCTCATCTATGTAGAAAGTATCCCAATCGTCGCGCGCGGGATGGTCGGCCGGGATATTGAGCGCTTCGAAGTTGTGGTACTCGCTCTCGATCTCCGGACCGGTGGCGACATCGAATCCCATGCGCAGGAAGATCGATTCGATCTCCTGCTGTACCTGGGTCAGGAGGTGGCGATGCCCTAAGGGGTGATAGACGCCGGGGAGGGTAAGGTCTATCTTCTCTTCCTCGATTTTCGACTGAAGAATCGTATTTTCGAGCACACTGCGACGTTCCTCAAAGGCAACATTTGCCGAGGTCTTGAGGTCGTTCAGCAGCTTCCCTGCCTCAGCTTTCTCAGCGGCATCAATTTGTCCCAACAAACGAAATAGCTGCCCGATACGCCCTTTGCGCCCGAGAAACTCGATCCGAAATGCCTCCAAGGCGGATCGGTCGGTCAGCCGATCGATCCCCTGTTTGAGGTCGGCGTTGATCCTCTCAATCTGTTCCCGCAACGAGATAAGATCTATCATAGCATCTGATTCTACCGACCCTGCCAGCCATTGACAAGGCTCTTCTGCAGCGTGTATCCTTAAGCTTTGCAGCGGAAGATTGCTATAAATTCGTTGACGTTTGCGAAAAGGAGACGGAAAAATTAACTACGATAAACGCTGTGCTGCACTCGTTGATAAGATCGATACGGACGCGTTCCTCGTCTTGAACATCGAGGGGGCGGATCGCGTGAGTCTTTTCTACCTCACCGGGTTCACCGGTGAAGGGGCTCTCCTCGTCACACGCGAGGAGGCGTTCCTCATTACTGATTCGCGCTACACCGAACAAGCGAAGCGGGAAGTCCCCGAACTACCGCTCGTGCGGGTCGATGGGCCATACCTAGAGCGGGTCGCCTCACTCTGCGGTGAGCGGCTGATCTCTCAGCTTACCTTTGCCTCAGCGCGGATGAGCCACGCAACAGTACTGAAGCTGCGAGACTTGTTCGAAGGAGAGTTGGTCGCCCTCTCCGACCCGGTTGCCGACCTGCGCCTGATCAAGGAACCAGAGGAGATCGAGAAGATCCGCGCGGCTGTCCGGCTGACCGAGGACTCTTTTACGGAACTGATGGGAGAGATTCGCGTTGGGATGAGTGAGAGGGAACTCGCCCTGCGCCTTGAATTCATCATGCGGGAGAAGGGAGCGGAGAAGGTCGCTTTCGATCTGATCGTGGCCGCTGGGGAGAACAGTGCTCTTCCTCACTACCAACCTGGGACGCGGAGGACCAAAGAGGGGGATCTCCTCCTCTTTGACATCGGAGCTCAGCTCAACGGTTACTGTGCCGACATGACGCGCGTTCTTGCCGTAGGGAAGGTCTCTGCGCAACTCCGCGAGATTTATGATCTCGTCCTCGCCGCGAACAAGGCCGGGATCGCCGCGGTTCGAGCCGGGGAGAAAGGGGTGGCAATCGATGAGATAGCGCGCGATCTGATCGCCCAAGCAGGGCACAAAGAACACTTCGGCCATGGCCTCGGACACGGGGTCGGTTTGGAGGTGCATGAGGGGCCGCGGCTCTCCCCGTTGAGTAAGGACACGCTGCAAGCAGGGATGACCGTCACCGTGGAGCCGGGGGTATACCTTCCTGGACTCGGTGGGGTACGAATTGAGGACCTGATGGTCGTCACAGAGGAAGGGTGCGAGGTTCTTACCTCCCTGCCGAAGGATCGGTTGATCGAGGTTGGCTAGTGGGAAGAGGAATCTTCGACGAGTAAGTGTTCTCTTGGTGCTGGCTCTCCTATTTCTCATCGGTGGGTGCACCCTCTTCAATACAGGACCGGTAGCGCGGTTCGAGACCAGCTCAGTCGTTATCTACGCCGGAGAAAAAGTGACGTTCGATGCCTCCTCATCTTACGGTGATGCCCAGATCATCTCCTACTCATGGATCTTCTCTGATGGAGAGGAGACAGCCGGCCAGAAAGTAGATCACACCTACAGCGAAGCGGGGTACTATTCGGTGACCTTGCACATAGAGGACTCTACTGGCCACACCGCGCAGGTGGAGCGAGAGATCCTCGTCTACCTGCAAAGCGGGAGCGAGATCTTCCACGAGGACTTCTCGAACGGAGAGCAAGCGCTTGAGCGATGGTCACTCGATCCTACATGGGCGAGTGCCGGTGAGGGAGCGGTGGAGAACGTCACCGGTGCGCACGGGTTCGTGCTCCACATCCGAAGCGGTGCGGACCGCTGGCATCGCCGCAGTGCTGCTGTGAGCATCCCCCCGCTTCGTGTTGGCCAGCGTATAGTCTTCTCCTGCCAGGCGATGATGGCCCAGACAAAGGACGCGCACACCATGTCGGTCTTTCCCGCGCGCAAGTCGCTCGATTCGCTTGCGGGATCCCTCCCGTATTATCTTTTCACCAACGAAGGAGGAGGATCAACGATCCATGAGATCGAGGCGCACGGTGGTGACATCGGTCATCCGATTCCGTTCGCTCCCGGTGTCTACCGCTGGTACACATATCGTTTTGTCTTCTCCGCAGATGGATACGAGTTCTATGTCAACGACCAGCTTTACATCTCCGGAAGGCTAACCCAGCCGATCGCTGACGGGGGAGAGTGGTCGATCCTCCTGGGGGATGAGAGCCATACCGAGGCGTGTGACGCCTACTTCGACGAGATCCGGGTGTGGGTCGAGGAGTGACTTCCGGTGTAGATCTTCAAGAAAAGTGATGGGTGGCCCTTCTTCCAATCTACTGTTCTATTGATCTGTGATGATGCCGGTATCGTGGAGAGGCCCATGCTGCGATCGCCCCAACAGATTCTCCACTGCTTGCCGCGTGGGAAGGGAGGGCTGCGCCCCTTTATTGGTAGTTGCCAACGCACCAGCAGCAGCGGCCCACCGCACTGCGCCTTCCATGGGGAGTCCCTCTGAAAGGGCGGCGGCTAACGCGCCGTTGAAGGCATCACCCGCCCCGGTAGTGTCGACTGGGGAGACCGTGTATGCTGGAAAGCGCAGATAGCGATCGGCCTCGACGAGAGCTGCACCATCACTTCCGTCCTTACAGATCACCCGACCGATTCCACGCTCCAGGAGCTTGTGTGCCCCTTCCTCCAGCCCCTCCTCCTCGGTCAAGACGATGAGCTCGCCTCGGTTCGGGGTCAGTATATCGACACGCTCAAGAAAGAGGGACGCAAGATCCTGGGCGGGAGCGGGATCCAGAATCACCAGGGGACGTGTTGCAGGCAACCGTCGCAGCAGGTGATCGATCGTTACAAAGGGGACCTCAAGCTGCAGGAGAAGGACCTCGGCGCGCGCGATCGCAGGAAGGATTCGATTTACGTAGGCAGAATCTACCAGGGCATTCGCCCCTGGTGCGTACGCGATGGCGTTCTCACCGTCCTCGTTCACCCAGATACTAGCGATCCCGGAGGAGGCGCTTTGCTCTCTCTCCACAGCGTCAATATCGATCCCGTTCTTTGCGAGGCCGCGGAGGAGATCCTCACCAAAGGGATCCGTCCCGACCTTCCCGTATAAGGCAACCTGTGCTCCGAGACGGGCTGCCGCCACGGCCTGGTTCGCTCCCTTCCCCCCTGGGTAACGACCGAATCGGTGGCCAAGGACTGTCTCCCCGGGTCGCGGTAGATGCGGGACCTCGGTGACGAGGTCCATGTTGATGCTTCCCAATACGTTGATCACGTGTTCGAACTCACCTTCCTTTAATGGGTCTTAGCTGTCGCGTACAACCGGTCCGACGATTCGCTTCCCCCAGTGTACGGTCCATTCGCTCAGTTTAGAGCCTTTTGCTGAGGCTCCTTGATTGCCGGGAATTCCCAAGTGGACGTCAAAAGACAAGGCACGGTCCCAGATCCTCGTAGCATGTCCATGATTATAGCACGACTGGTTTGCTATTGAGTAGGTTGTTCAAGTAGTTGAGCCAACCGGTTCGGGATTCCTTTCCAACGAGTGGATTTACCGTGCCGTTTGCGTTCACAAGCATAGGCTCAAAGAGGTGGCTTACTTCGTGGGGCTGGATTGCTCCACCATCAGCATCATCGCGAACCGCACTGCTGAGGCGAAAAGAAACACCAAGAATAAAGACCTGACCCTAGCGCCCCTGTCATGCATAAACCTTGAGGACGTGTCTTTAGTTTGGTGTGTTCCCTTCATGTCAGGCTCCTCCTTGAGCATTTGTGGTACACGTCCTCGTTATTCCTGTGCGATGTCACTCTCTCTATTCTGTCGGTGTCGTCCTTGTCTTCAACGGACCAACTTTTTCAAGTGTCAAGAGGAGCGGAGAGTTGCATGCTGTTTCGAGAATGAAAAAGCCTTCCTCAAGGCATCTTGCTTCTCTGTCAAAGGGGGCACAAATCAAGCGATCATGGTACTCACGTAGGACAACCGCTTCTCCCCCGTTATCCATCTGAAAGGTGAGATAGCTGACCTTGTGCTGAGCGGAATACAGGCCGTCAAGGTATGCGAACACCGAGAGAGCCCCTACAAGCATAAGCAGGAGAAACGTGCGAGCGCCAAGCAGTGGGATGGCTCTATCAAACAGTGTCTTCGTATTTCTATCGACCTCATCCACAGCTTCCAACTTCTCTCTGTAGGTCTTCTTTCCTCGCTGGACCAACAGTGGCCACACGAAATCTAAGAACGCGAACAGCCCGGCCATGAAGAGCACTGCAAATCCCACTGACCGCTCGTTGGGGAACAATAGCACTAGCGCCACTCCAGCAGCTGCGATCCCCATGTCACGTATGATGCGGATATGATTCCAGGTTAGTTTGTGTCCCTGTGGCCAGAGCATGGACACGAGGTTTCCTACCCAGAAGAACAAGATCATTGCTCCGACAAGTGCCAGTGAAACCTGCAACACCGTGACCAAGTCCAACGTAGCTAAAGCCGTAGGTATGCCGAACGTGTTCAAGAAGCCGGATTCATGAGCATAGACGATCAAGTAACCTGCTGCAGGAACTCCAAGGGCAATGGCGCCCCGCGATAAGAGACGTTCACCAGAGGTACTTGCTTCCCTATTGCTGGTCGCTTGGTTCATTCTTCCGCACTTCCTTAGGCGAAGTCCGGCCCGGTTTACAGTGTTATGGGGTCAGACCTTCATTCTTGGTGTTTTTTCGTCTCGGCGACGCGTTTTGCAATGACACTGATGGTTGAGAAGTACAGCCCCAAGAAGTCCCCCACTTCTCTAAGCGTGTAGCGGTGAACTCGCACGGCTTGATGAATACGCTCATTGCGGGTTGCCTTCGCGGAGACGCCCGAGAACAGTTCCTCCAGGCTCGGTCGAGTTGCGAAGCGTTCTTCCTTTCGGATCTCCGGATCAACTGGTTGCTCCTTGAGCAGGGGCTTAAGTTGTTCCACGAATGCATCGGTCCCCAGGAACGCTCCTGCGTGTAGCTCTTCCCATACATCGATCCCTCGTCCTTGTCGCACAAATCGGCGGAATGCACTAACTGCACGCGCTCGATCTGGATCGAACTGCGAGAGAATCCAACCGACCGTTAAAAACTCGGGCACGTCACTCTGACCGGACGTTCCCCGATAGCTGCTCCACGGCCAGTCACGGACGCCTCGAACCATCTTTGCGCGAACTGGATTCAGCACGATGTACCGGGCCAGTTCCAGTAGATGGCTTTCCTTCTCGACAAGGATCGCCTTGAAGCGGCCTTGAAAGAGATGTCCGACTCGTTCGTGCTGACGATTGAACCACTGCGTGTAGACCCCATTGAGAAGTTGCATCCCACGAGACAGGTTGGCTCTAGGTGTTTCGATGAGTAGGTGGTAGTGGTTGCTCATCAAACAGTAGGCATGACAGATCCAGCCGTACCTCGCAACCACATCACCGAGAATCTCTAGGAATCGGGTCCGGTCACTGTCCTTGAGGAAGACGTCCTCTTGCGCGTTCCCACGGCTGGTGACGTGGTAGATAGCACCTTCGTATTCAAGTCGTAACGGTCTTGTCATAAGACCACCAGTATATCACGGATGACACCAAAAGTGAAGGTCTGACCCCATTAACATCCCAGCCTCCGGAAAAGCCGGGGCGGTTCATCTCTGTCATCTGAGTCTAGCGCTTGGAGGGCATCAGCGGCCAGATCCTCATCGTTGAAAGCATGGCCGCAGTACTTGCAGACTCTGGCCTCGGCCCGTATCGGTTCCGCGCAGTCCGGACACGTTCGGGAAGCTCCTGGCCCGGGTGCATACGGTCCTGGTCGAGCATACATGTCCGGGAGACCGGCTGCCGCAATCAGTCCGAAGACACCAAGGACGAGACCAGCCGCGAACCAGGCTCCTTCGGAGTGTCCCTTCCTGTCGGCGAGAATCGACGCCAGTATCCCTGAGCACACAGCCTGTATCACGACAATTGCCCAGAATATCACCATCACAGCCTCCTGTCTTGTGAGAACGTCATCTATCAGGCGAACCATTCGGCGTCGCCTGAATGGAATTGTTGGCTTCCGGCCTGTCTATGGGTACGAACGTGTACGCATGCACCTTGTCGTCCTCGCCTTCCTTCATGTGGACGACATAGAGACTTGGGTCGTCGAGCAGGCTGATCCTGTGAGCCCCCAAGAGGACCATGATTTCCGTCAGCCAGGTTTGAACCGATCTCTGGTAATACGCGTAGTCAACTCTGGATCCATAAGGGTTGTCCGCGTGCAGTATTGCTCCGCATTTCACGTATACGTCCGGGAATTTCTTGCGAGTGAGGAAACTCGACGTGATATCGACGAATTTCCCGTTGATATCCTTGAACGGCTGTGGGTAGAAATGCGGATTGACTCGCTCGATGTCGCGCAGAATACGGGGGGCATTCCAATGCTTTGCGAATTCAGCATGAACTCTCTGGTATTCGTCCTTGTTGAGAACGAGCGAACCCAAGGCGACGAGCTCAAGGATCTTGCGGACCTGGAGGCAGACTGATTCGATAGTTGAAGCTAGGTACATGGTGTGCCAACTGCCGTTGAGGAAGCCTTGCACGACTGCAACCCTGCACTTGATCTCCTCCATCAAAGCACAGTACTGGGCAATGTTTGCTGCCTTCATCTTGTGAGGCTAACAATGGTTAGTGTGCGAACCAGCACCGTAGTGTCGATAAACACGGTTCACCACGATCACCGATCCTGACCATTTCACCCTTCCTTTCATCTCCTTATATTGACATTGCTATTCGCGCACAACATCATACAGACATGAAACTGTTCGATCAAACCGATCAAGCTTACCGGACGTAGGATTACTCTCCCTCACTATGCGGTGGCCCGCGGTCAGCCGGATCACCTTGCCTCAGAACTGCTCGTACACCTGGCCGAGGATGTCCGCGGGGAGGCCGGAGAACTCAAAAGGACTTTCCGGGTAGTGGAGGCCTTGTCGGTCCTGTTTGGTCTTATCCGGTAGTCATAGACAGCAAACTCCTCGAAGTCGGTGAGGATGGAGAGCGGGAGCTTGGCCGACCGGGCGTAGCGGCGGAGTTGATAGGCGGGATCGGGATCTTTCTTGATGTCCACCCCGGGTCGCTTTGCCTCGACGAAGAACTTGCGCGCCCCGCCGATGCGGAAGGCGTAGTCCGGGGCCTTGGTCGCCCCACCGATCTTGATCGCGTCCTCGTGGACCACGTCCTTGTACGCCTCGGCGTAGCCCTGTTCGTTATCGATATCCCAGCCAAGGGCCTTGAAGAATGGGTCGATGAACTCTCGGCGAGCCTGGGTCTCGTTGTATTCGCCGCTACGGTAGCTCTCGCAATTTCGCTCGAACCGTTTGATAAGCTCGCTGACTTCCTGCGGTGCCGGCATTCGTTATTCTCCTCTTCAACTTCTACACCATCATAGCTAATACTTTATAGGGGCGCAAAACGCCGCTTGCCTTTTATTAGCGGTTCCTTCCCGTTTCGCCTGCCTGCTGCAAGCAAGAGTGAGTAGTGACTTCTAATTTCGGTTCGCACGGGACGGATGCCGGTTGCAAAGCAAGACCGGAGGTCGAAGAGAATTCACCACGAAGAGCACGAAGGACACGAAGAATGGAATTCGGTTCAAGTGCACATCTGCAATCGGTCGAGTGCAAAAGCAGAAAAAGATAGTCGTGAGTCTAAATGAAGCCCATAGTCCAAAGCTCAACGTGGCAGACAAGCTGCTCACGCTACAAAAGAACAGGCTTTTGGGTAGCGTCGGGAGCTTGCCATACATGGCGAGCCTCCGACGTTGCGCTTGTTCTCTGAACCCTTCGTGCTCTTCGTGTCCTTCGTGGTGATTTTTCTGTCCCTTTGCGAGAGTCTTGGCGCTTCACCCTTTCTCTTTAGGCACCCACTCAAAACGACAAAGAGACCTTTTTCCGCGGTTCTATGATATCATGTCGCTATGACAGAGATAGAACCGGTTCACTATCACCCGATCGGGATCATCCATTCCCCGTTCACTGAGCCGTATGGGGTTCCGATCCAACCGCGCTTCGGTCGTGGAATTGAGGGGAGGATCGAGATCTTCCCTGAGTATGCAGAGGGGCTCACCGATCTCGATGGATTCAGTCACATCACACTCCTCTACCACCTTCACCGGTCTACGGGCTATTCACTGCGGGTGAAACCGTTCCTCGATGAGATGGAGCGGGGAGTATTCGCCACGCGCGCACCACGGCGACCGAATCCGATCGGACTCTCCACGGTTCGCCTCGTAAGGATCGAAGGAAGTGTGCTTTACATACTCGATCTTGATATCATCGACGGGACCCCGCTTCTCGATATCAAGCCGTACGTCCCTGTCTTCGAAGAAGACGATCAGGCGCGTAGCGGGTGGCTCACCGGGCGGTTAGATAAGGGCGACAAACCCCGAGCCGATAGTCGCTTCAGCTAGCAAAAGGAGGAAGAATGAAGAAGGTGCCATCTTTGGGTAAAGGGATCGATCAGTTGCAGGAAGCTCTCTCAGGTAGTGGCGCGTTCCTTGTCGCCTGCGACGAGAACGGCAAGGGTAATCCGATGACGATCGGGTGGGGCGAGGTAGGAATCGTCTGGAGCCGGCCGGTCTTCACCGTCCTCGTTCGCCGGTCACGCTACACGTACAGGTGTCTGCTCGCGTCGGAGAGCTTCACCGTGAACGTCCCCGCCCCTGGCGGACTGAAGGAGGAACTCCTCTTCTGCGGGACGAAGTCGGGGCGCGACCTCGATAAAGCGGCCTCCTGCGGCCTCACCCTCATAGAAGGGAAGGAGGTTGCAATCCCGATCATCGCGGAGTGCACGCTCCACTACGAGTGCAGGATCCTCCTGCGAAAGCAGTTGGAGAGAGAGGACTTCAGCGCCCCTGGTATTCTCGATCAGTATTATCGTACTGACGATCACCACATGATCGTGATGGGAGAGATCCTCGCCTCCTATGCGGATTGAGATTGGTGCCTATCGGTTTGACTTTTCCGAGAGATCTCTCTTTACTGTTGCAGGAACTTAGTAGCAAGAAAGGTGGAACGATCGATGACGAAGGACCGCTACCATATTCGGGTGATGGTCAGCAACGACGCAGAGGCAGTGGTGCGACTCTCGCAGTTGTTCGAGCCGGTTTCGACCACGCTGTGGCAGGGAATTGACGCTGAGGATGTGTTGACCTGGCTGAAAGAGCGAATCATACGCCCTCACTGGGCTGGATTCGTCGCCGAGATCGAGGATGAGATCGTGGGTTTTGCCTTCTGCAAGGATATGAAGGAAGGCGCGCGCGGGTTCGTCTTTCCCCATGCCGATGAAACCGTCTATCTCCTCTACCTCGCCGTCGATGAAGCATTTCGCGGCCAGGGGATCGCTCGCGCCCTTCTTAACGCCTGTGAGGACCTGGCACGCGAGTGGGGCCGGACAGGAATATTCCTTGATATCGCCGATGACAATCCGGCTCTCAGGCTATACGAACGTTTCGGGTTCGAGCGCCTGGGTGCGCAGGTCTTCATGCGAAAGGAGATCTAGACGAACGTGCGATGGTCTTCAGATCCCAGCCGTCAGTCAGTGTTCAGCCTTCATCCTCTTATGGTCGCCAGCTCTCAATTCCTGTAGTCGCGCCCTGAAGTGATGAGCCCATCGACAACGCGGCAGATGGTCACTCCGTAGACGACAGTTTCTCCTTCTTCAGTTGGGACAAGGTGCCACTTCACGACCACCTCATCTGATGATGGGAAGGTCCTATCGATCGTTAAGCTGGGACGGGACGGAGTCGTAAGATCCTCACCTGTAAGCTCTGTTTGCAGGAAAGACATGAAGGCATCCTTCCCCACCCATGTTCCACTCCAGGCGAGGAAACCGTCCGGGCTAACCCAGGAGACATCCTGCGCGAGAAGCGGTTCGAGTATCTCCAGATCACCATTGCTCAGGGCCACCAATGCCTGGGAAACGAGCGTGGCGTTACTCGCCTCGGGGCCATTGTCGGACCCTTCTTCTTCCAAGAACTCCTCTACTGACTCCTTGACTGCCTCCTCCATATCGGCCCTTCCGATTCCACCGAAGGTAAGAGCGATCCCCACAGAGGGGCCGCTCAGATTGAGCGAAGGTCCAGGGATTGAGCGTTCACCTTCTTCCCACTCCCCGGGGAAAGAGAACAAGTATCCAAGTTGGAGCTTGAACCCAAGCCAGGAGAGAGGTTGCACCTGAAATCGCGCATATGGCTCCAATGCAAAGAATCCCTGACTGAGAGTGGTCGTAGTTGGATCCTTGATCGCAGCTTCGAAGCTCTCCGGGAAGTGATCACACAATATCAATTCCGCGCTTCCCCCTCCGATGACAACGCCAAAGGCCAGAAGCGACCGTTCGTTTCCCCCGACAACGTATGCGAGGTCCATCCCTCCAAATCCAAGGGATAACTCAACCTGCTTCTCTCCTAAAAGAGAAGTGACCGAACCTCCCCATCCGTGTCCGCCGAGAGAAAACCCACCGATGACACCACCGACTCCTCCTCCACCGAATGTGAACAATTGCTCGCTGATTGGTGCATACCCTGAATCGATAAGGATATCATTCACTTCTTCCAGGTCGAGGGAGAAGAGACCGATCAGCGGACCAGCGAATCCAAAACCCTTGAGTTCATCACCGGCAGTCCCGGCGACAGACGAAAAACTCCCCACTAGCAAAATCAACAGAACACTCAAGAACATCCTTCGCATAGCAAACCTCCTCTGTTTCATATAGGTGTCTCTCATGCCCCCTACAATTCAGGGAGCGGGACCGTGATCTCTATCGGGAGCGCCTCTGAGAGCTTCCCTCTGGCGTCCTTCACCACCAGGGTCACGTCGTACTTGCCCTCAAACCGGAAATTGACGGTGATGACAGGGACGGTGACCGTCGCCGAGGACGTCAGCGGCGCGATGATCTCGACATCGTCATCTCCGAATGACCACATGTAAGCGTCGATCTCATCTCCATCTTCATCGGTCGATCCGGATGCGTCCAAATCGACAACGAGTGGGTCCTCACTCGAATAGGTGACGGTCACATCTGCCACCGGTGGATGGTTGGGAAAGAGGAAGCACCCTCCCAAGGCGACCGCCCCGAGGAGCAGGATCACAAGACCAAGCCTTCGTAGTTTCTGCATAAGAACACCTCCGGCTCTTACCATAACACGAAAGGGAGAAGGAGTCGAATGAAGGCGCTGTGTCAGCTTTGAATCTTCTCCATATCGTCGCGAAGGAGGCGAGCGAGAAGATCGCCGATCACCTGTCGCCGGTAGTCGGCACTCGCGCGGATGTCATCTATAGGAGAGACCGCACTCGATGCGAGTTCGCGCGCGGACGCGATGACAGAATCGGTCAGCTTGCTTCCTATGAGGAACTCCTCCACGCGATGAAGGCGGATCGGGGTGGGGGCGACCGAGCCGGCGGCGAGGCGTATTGCCTCCACCGTGCCGTCCTCCACCCGCAACAGGGCCCCGAGGGAGGCGATGGCGATGGTGAGTGCCTTCCTCCGCCCGACCTTGTGGAAGAACTGGGAGAACTTTTCGCTGGGAATAGGGATCACGATGGCCCGGAGGAGTTCTCCGCGTTCGATCGCGGTCTTCCCGGGACCGCGTAGGAAGCCCTCCACAGAAACACGTCGCTCGTTGCCAGCGCTTCGCAGCACAACCTCGGCATCGTAGAGGAGGAGCGGGATCGCACTGTCCGCGGCTGGGGAGGCGTTCACCAGGTTCCCCCCAAGGGTCCCACGGTTTCGGATTTGCACCGATCCAAGCTGCAAGAGGGCCGTCACGAGGAGAGGGAGGCGTTCGGCTATGCCTTTGGAGGCGATGATCTCGCCCTCTGTCACGGCGGCACCGATCTCGATTTCACCGTTGCCCACGCGGATCCCGCGTAGCTCCTCGACCTCGGAGATATCGAGTAGGAGGCGCGGCTGGATGAGTTTGGATCGCATCTTGACGAGGAGGTCGGTTCCCCCACAGAGAATCCGCGCTTCAGGCTCATCTATGTTCTGTAGGAGCTGCTCGATCGAGCTAACCTTTAAGTACTGTAGGCTCACGTTCTTCCTCCTTCATCATTAGGTCTTCCGGCCGATCGATATCCCACACGCAGCCCGGATCGTCCACCTCCACCAGAACAAGATCATCGAGGTGAGAGGCGATATACTCCCGCGCTCCGGTCTCTCCGACCAGGGTTGGCAGGAGCTCCTCACGGCACGAACGATCGAGGCAAACCGGGAACCCCCTCTTTCCGCGATATATCGGGGCGACAATGAGCCCATCTTCCCGCACTCGTGCGAGAACGGCACGCACCGTCTCTTCCGTGACATACGGCATGTCGGCGTGGAGGGCAAGAAAGCCGGCCGTCTCCGGAGCGAGGGATTCGATGCCGAGTGCAAGCGAGCTTCCCATCCCGCTTTCGTAATTGGAGTTGAAGACTACCCGTTCATTACTAAGGTCGACCTCGCGCTCGATCTTCTTTGCGGCGTAGCCGAGAACGACGAGGATGCGCTCGATCCCGGCCCGATGCAGCGTCGCGATGACCCGCGCCAATGCTGGAACACCATCGATCTCGACGAGTGGTTTTATCGCGCCATAGCGCTTCCCCTCACCGGCTGCGAGGACGATCGCTTCGACCGCGGGCGCTTCAACGGGAGTTTCCGCGATCATCCTTCCTCCCGCATTAGTTCGGCTGCATAGTGAACTGCCTCGATAATCTTGGTGTAGCCGGTGCAGCGACAGAGGTTTCCCTCGAGCGCGGTTAGGATCTCCTCGTTGCTCGGGTTTGGGTTTTCCTTAAGGAGCGCGTAGGTTGACATGATGAACCCCGGCGTACAGAATCCGCACTGTACTGCACCCTTCTCCACGAACGCCCGCTGGATCGGATGAAGTTCGTCTCCCTTTGCTAGCCCCTCGACTGTAAGGATATCCTTTCCATCGGCCTGCGGGGCGAGGACGAGGCACGAATTGACTGCCTTGCCATCGATAAGAACGGTGCACGCTCCGCACTCCCCTTCGCCACACCCCTCCTTCGTTCCGGTGAGGTGGAGGTCGTCGCGCAGAAGGTCGAGGAGGCGCGAGTCGGCCGTGACCTCGCGGTCGACCTTCCTTCCGTTGACGGTGAATCGTATCTTCATAGGTGTTCCTTTACTTCGTCGAGGGAGGGTTCGATCTCGATTGCCTTGCCTGCCACCCGTCGGGCAGTGACGATGTCCTTGAGTCCGTTCCCAGTGACCATCACTGCCGCGCTCTTCCCTGAAATCTCACCGGATTCAGCCAACTTGATCAGGCCGGCGAACGGAGTTGCACCGGCCGGCTCGGGAAAGACACCGGTCTTGCGCGCCATCGTCGCGATCGCGGCCATGATCTCTTCGTCGCTCACCGTGATGAACTCACCGCCGTTTTTCGCAACGTACTTCACTGCCTTGACGATGTCGCGGGGCTTCCCAACACAAATGCTATCGGCGACTGTCTGCGCCTCGATATCGTCGAAGGTAACCTCACCCCCGCTGTAGCGCGCGAACGCCTGCGCGATCGGAGCCGAACCCTTTGCTTGCACCCCGATCACACGCGGTATCCGCTCGATCAGGCCAAGGATATGAAGTTCGTCGAACCCCTTGCAGATTCCGCTGATCACCGAGCCGTCCCCCACACCGACGAGGACTACATCGGGCACCTCCCAGTTCATCTGCTCGGCGAGTTCGAGCGCCCCTGTCTTCTTCCCCTCGACGAGGTAGGGGTTCACCGCGGCCGAGCGGTTGTACCACCCGAACGCTTCGGACGCCTCGGCAGCAAGATCGTAGGCGACATCGTAGGAACCGTTGACAAGGAAGACCTTCGCTCCATAAATGAGGAGCTGCGTGACCTTCGCCTCCGGTGCTGTTCGCGGGACGAAGATGACCGTCTCCAGATCGGTCGCGGCGGAGAATCCAGCCAGCGAACTCGCCGCGTTCCCAGTGGAAGCACAGGTGATCACGGGCTTTCTCTTTTCCTGCGCCTTGATCACGACGACCGCACTCGCACGATCTTTGTACGATGCCGTCGGGTTCTGTCCATCGTCCTTGATGTAGAGGGCCTTCAGGCCGTATTCGCCAGCGAGCTTAGGGAATGCATAGACCGGCGTGTATCCGACGCGCAGCGGCTGGATAAACCGTCGACCCTCGATCGGGAGGAGTGGAAGGTATCGCCACATCGTTTGTTCGGGATCGCGAGCGAGCGCCTGCTGATTGAAGCTCTTGGAGAGCGTTTCGTAATCGTATATTACCTCTAGGGTTCCTCGCCGCGCACCGCAATCAGGGCACGTATACTCGATCTTGTCGGCGGAAAACTCGCGGCCGCACGATATGCAGCGTAGGGTCTTTATCTTTCCCATATCCTAATCTTCTCCTTCCTTCAGTCCTTGAGCCTATTAAGTAAACCTTTTCTACTGCTCGTCTTCGATCTCAAACCGTAGTTTCAAGCATTTTACCGCAGAGGAATGAGAGATCGGGAGATTCAATCGCTCAATCACTCACTCGCTCAATCATTTAACCTTACTGGCTCTTTGTCATTTCAAGTGAGCAACTAAAGACAAAGGGTCAAGCGCCAAGGCTCTCACAGAGCCGACTGTTTCACCACGAAGAACACGAAGAGCACGAAGGAGTCAAAGAACAAAGCGCTTGATTCCATTCTTGAGCTTCGTGACATTGAAGTTGATCAGGAGCCCGATCTTCACCCCTGCTAGCCGCATATAGGTCAGCAACTGCGCTTCGTGGATGCCTTTCATCTGCTCGACGCTCTTCAACTTGGGGGGTGTAGTAGTCGGTCCTGTTTACTACACCCCCCAAGTTGATCAGCTTGTCTTCTACCAGTACGTCCACCCGGTAGCCGCAGTCGAGACGCACGCCTTTGTACTTCACTGGTAGTGGATGTTGAAGCTCAAAACGAATCCCATTCAGCTTGAGCTCGTGTGCAAGGCACTGCTCATACGTCGACTCCAATAACCCTGGCCCCAGTGCTCGGTGCACCTCAAGCGCACACCCAATTACCCGATTCGACAGTTCATCAAATTCCATTCTTCGTGTCCTTCGTGCTCTTCGTGGTGAATTCTCTTCGACCTCCGGTCTTGCTTCGCAACCGGCATCCGTCTCCAGGAGCTCAACGTTAAGTTGCCCCCTCAGAATGATAAGGAACCAACCTTACTCTACCAAGAATGGGAGCGATCCCCGGATTCCACGCAGGATCACGCTCATCGCTGCCACGTGCAGAAGCGATAGCTCTCCGGCGAATACCCTTTTCAGGTGCATGCTTTCGATTGCAAGTCTCGGTGACAGGGTAAGCTGCACATGTTCGTCTTCATACTGCAAGTTGTCCCCGTTGATGATGAGCCTCGCCTCACTCCCGGCATGGCGAGCCCTTATCTCGTTACCGCGCACGGAGAATGCGTTCTCGTCCTCTTGCTGAAAGTTTACCTCATCGAGGAACAGGCGCGGCTTGTCGAGATACGGTTTACCATCGTGGACGCAGAATGTGGCACACGTGCCACACTCGTTGCAGAAGTCGTCGACGTGGAGGATCTGCCGCCTCTGCGTCAAGGAGAATGTCTCCTCTCCGCTCACCTCCAACTCACCATCGCGGCAGGAGAGAACGGGTAATGAGATCTGTAACGGATCGACAGAATATGTGTAATTGGCGCGATTGGGGCAGACCTCGACGCACTTGTCACAGATGGTCGAGCACTGTAGACACCGCGCCGCCTCTATGCGTGCTGCTTCCTCGGACAGGGTTCCTTCGATAAGGTCGAACCCGGAGCGCTTGTCGCCTGGGAGGATTGGCGATGGAATCTGCCGATCTTTTCGTACGCGCGCGCGCTTGACTTCGATGATCTCCTCATCCGAAAGCTCGGGTCGATTCACCGTCAGTTCTTGGTAATCTACTCCCAACTTGTCGCATATCGCCTCTGCCGCATGTCGGCCGTCGGCGCAGCCCTGAATGATCGTCGCCGGTCCACGCGTCGCGTCCCCACCAGCGTAGACGCATGTTGCGCTCGTCGCGCCCGTCTCCTCTTCGATGGCGATCCGCCCCTTGTCAGTAACAGAGACGCTGCTCCCGTCGAGGAAAGAGAGTTCAGCTCGTTGGCCAATGGCGACGATCATCGTATCAACAGGGATCTCGTGCTCGCTCCCCTCAATCGCGATTGGCCGTCTGCGCCCGTCGGGGCCGGGATTCCCTAACCTGTTGCGCACACACTCTACTGCAACAATCTTTCCGTCCTTGCGGATCACCCGTCGCGGGGCGAGAAGCTCACGGATGGTATTCCCTTCGGCGAGGAGTCCTTCGATCTCGTCCTCATCGGCGGGCATCTCGGCTCGCGTTCGTCGGTATATCACCCTCACCGGGGCGTCGGATATGCGCGCCGCGGTACGCGCAGCATCGATCGCCGTGTTTCCCCCTCCGATGACGACGATCTTCTCCCCGAGGTCAACCTTCTCGCCACGTCGCACGCGCTCCAGCATATCGAGCGCGGTGAAGGTCCCTTCTCCGTTAGCTCCGTCGATGTCAAGCTCCGCGTCGCGCTGGAATCCGCTTCCCACGTAGACTGCGGAGAACCCCTGTTTGAGAAGCCCTTCCGGAGGGGTATCAATCGGATGGCGAGTCTCTATCTTCACGCCGAGGTTTCTGATCCGCTCGACATCCGCATCGATGACCTCCTGCGGGAGGCGAAACTCCGGGGCGAGAGCCGGCATTCCACCGACAGTATCCTTTGCCTCGTAGATCGTTACGTCGATCCCGTTTAGTGCCAGGAATGAGGCCGCGGCAAGGCCGGATGGACCACTACCGATTACCGCCACCTTGCGTTCGCTCTTTCCGAGTGGTACGAGGCTAGCTCGCCCGTGCTCAACCGCGAACCGCTTCAGCGCACGGATCGCCACTGATTCGTCGTAGTTGTTGCGCGTGCACTTCGTCTGGCAAGCGTGAGTGCAGATGTAACCCGTAATTCCAGGGAGAGGATTCCGCGTCAAGATCACAGATAGCGCGCGGTCGTACTCGCCACGGGCGATCAGCCACGCGTAGTCGGGGACGTCCTGCTCCACCGGGCAGGCCGCGGTGCACGGAGCGGTGATGCAGTCAAACGCAAGCAAGGCGGAGCTGACTTTGGGAAGCCCGTAGGGATGGTATTCCTTCTTGTAGCGTCGATCGCCGCGTGCGGCGCTCGCGGCATACGCAAGGTTCGCCATCTTATCTCCCGCCAGGTCGGCGAGGCTCGTTACCCCGCGTTCATCGAACGCTCTTTCCAGGCTCTCCATGTATTGCAGGAGGCGCGAGTAACCACCCGGCTGCAACAGGTCGCTGGCGCTGGTAACAGGACATGCGCCTGAAGAGAATATGTCGACGACGTTCAGTGCATCCGCGCCGCCGGCATAAGAGACGTTGAGATCACCGTTGAATTCGCGCATCAGCTTATCGAACAGGTTCATCGTGATCGGGTATAAGGCGCGGCCGGACATGTACATCTCTTCCCCGGGGAGCACTCCACGGTGGTTGGTCATGGCCAGGGTGTTGCTCAACTTAACCCCGAAGAAGAGGCCGCGCGCGGCGGCTGTCTTCTTCAACTCCTCGATCATCCGCACCGCTCGCTCGTACTGAAGATCGTGGTCAAAGACGCTATCCGGAATATCGATCTCGTTGAACCCAAGCTCGCCGTGCAGGATCTGCATCACTCTGTCCTTACCCAGGAGCGTTGGATTGACCTTGACGATCGTGTGCAGGCCGCGTTCCTCCAGCAGGTAATGAGCGATCTGCTCGATCTCATCCGGCGGACAGCCGTGCATCGTGGACAGAGTGACGCTGTTTGTCAGATAGGTCGGGATCTCTATATCGGAGAACTCGGGCCATTTCTCGGCGAGTGTCTCTCTGATCTTGCCGATCTCTTCTCTGGCATCGGTGAGCGTATCCATGAACTTGACCATCCGGGGCTTCTTTATCCCCTCCAGGTTGTAGCCGACGCTCATATTGAAGATCGTTCCGAACGGCACCTCATTCTCGAAGCCGAGGACACGCCGCAGGATGTGGATCGCTGCCCAGGCATTGATGTACTCGCGCACCGACTGCTCAAGCTTCAACTCCTGCGACCACTCGACGTTGTAACCTTCATCTTCCATGTCGATACACGGCCGTGGGATCGTGAGTTCATCCATGATCTGCACCGTCTTCAGCTCGATGAACCGTCCCCCGGAGAGCCAGGCAGAGATGATGTTGCGGGCAAGCTGCGTGTGCGGCCCGGCGGCTGGGCCGATGGGGGTAGCCAGGTACGATCCGAACATCTCTGTCGCATAGGGAGAGTCGGATCTCGGTCGGTAGAAGAGCGAACGGTGGATCCCGAAGATACTCTCTGTGTGCTCGTACTCTTGCAGAGCCGAACCTAGTAGCTCGGCGAACGATTGAACCCTCATCGCGTCGGACATTCTCTTCCCCCTTCTACGAGATCCGCGCCCACAGTTTCGCTGCTACTTTGCGCGCCTCGGAATATGTCTTGTCCTCATCGATATTGGTGAAGTGGCCACCATCGATCACCGATCGCCCGGCAACGATGAGATCGGATACGTGCAGGTCATGCACCGCAATCCCGAATAGCAGGTGCCCAAGGACGTTCCCCGCATCGATTGGCGTGGGGGGATTGTAATCGAACAGGGCGATATCCGCCTGGTATCCCGGGGCGATGCGTTCCACCTTTGCCCCAAGCAGTCTTCCGGCGATCCGCGGGTTGTTAGCGAACAGGATCTGCTGCAGGTCACCGAATCCAGCGGCAAGGGAGTTCCCGGTCGATACCTTCTGCAGGATTCCCGCAGTGAACAGCTCGGCGAGCATGTTCGCCCCAAGGCCGTCCGTCCCCAAACCAACGGTAATCCCCCTGCGCAGAAACCCCTCCATATCGAATACCCCCACCGCGTTGTTCATGTTGGAACGCGGGTTATGCACGACGATCGCCCCGCTCTCAGCGACCATATCCTTCTCTTTCTCATCGATATGCAGGCAGTGAGCGAGGATCGACTTCTCCCGCAGGAGGCCGAACTTGCGCAGGCGCTCGATAATCCGCATCCCATGCTCTGTCTGGCATTGCTCTTCGTCTTCCGGCCCTTCGGCCACGTGGATGTGCACGCCGATACCATCGGGAATACGCTCCGCAACTGTGGCCAGGCTGTCATCGGAGAGCGTGAATGAGGCGTGCAGGCCGAAGAGGGCTCCACTCATTGGCTCCTTCGGATCGTCACTGGCGAGGAACTCCAGGTTCTCTTCGATCCCTTCGTCGCGAATTGACATCCCATCGCGATCGGAGAGCTCATAGCAGAATGCTCCTCGCAGACCAAGATCATCGTTCACCGCCTGTTGCACGGCGCGCAGGCTCCCGCGAACGGCATGCGGGCTCGCATGGTGGTCGATCAGGGTGGTCACACCGCAACGGGCAGCCTCCATCGCACCGATGAGGGCGCTCATTTTCACTGACTGTGGATCGAGAGCCTTATCCAACCGCCACCACAACTGTTCGAGGATCTGGGTGAAGCTCGTCGGAGCGAAGCCAGGGAGCGCCATCCCGCGGGCAAGACTGCTGTACAGATGCGTGTGCGCGTTGATGAGTCCCGGGATGATGAGCTTTCCCGACCCGTCGATCCGCTCGACCTCGGGCGAGATCGGGCGAGAGGAACGCTCCTCTCGCGTCAAGACCGCCTCTATTCTCTCCCCAGCGATCAGTACCGCCCCATCCTCAATAAGGCGATCGCGATCGTGATCGCCCCCGGTCCAGATCCACCCACCCTCGATCAGTCGTTTCATCGGGCCTCCTCTGCTCTTCCTTTGGCGGTTACTATAGCGGATCGCGTGAGGGAGGGCAATGCGCATCTCCTTGTTCCATATCAAGCGATGCGGTATGGTACCCCTGAGCAGAACGGAGGAAATCATGGATAAGGCCGAGCTTCGCCCGCTGATCTTCGAAATCCTGCGCCGCGAATCGCAGACGCACCTAAACGCGGTCGCGTTTCAGGTAAGGAACCTCGCCGAGAACTACGAGCGCCATGACGCCCTGAAGATTCATGAGATCATCTGGGAACTCCTCGTGCAAGGGGTCCTCGCTCCGGGAAAGAACTCACTCAACATCACCCTCCCTTTCTTTCACGTGACTGAGTACGGCGAGGAGTGCCTGGAATCGGGGGAGATCATCCTGCACGATTACGATCGCTACCTGCACGACCTGGAAGCGAGCATCGATGAACCGCTCGACCCGATCATCCGCACTTACGTCCACGCCGCACAGAAGGGGTTCCTATCCGGCAACTACCTGGCAACGATGAGCCTCCTTGCCGACGCGGGCGAGAGGTGCATCGACATGGTCGTGGGCTCAGTCCGCAGCGAGGGTGAGGAGGGTTGTGCAAACTATCGTACAGGACTAAAGCAGATTCGCAGACTCCTTCCTTCGCTCCAGTTGCCGCTTCAGCTGCGCGACGAGATGGGCCTCCATCTCGAAGGATTACGGAATCTGATCGCCCACACACGCGATGGGCACGATCGACCACGCGCGGTAAGTATCGCCCATCGGACGGCGCAGGGCGCGCTCCTCGTCTTTCCGCAATACGTTCATACTACCTACCTTCTGGTATCCAACATCAAAGATCGTAGTAGAGCGTAAACTCGTGCGGATGCGGGTTGCACGCAACGAGCGGAGCGCAGTTGCGGCATGCTTGCATTGGCTTGACTTCGAGAGATGGGAGAGACTACCATTCATATGGGGTGGGCACAGCGGCTCTACCGTTCGAGCCGGCCGAACACAACTGCATTGCGGTCAAGATCGCGGATGGCTGAGACGTTGAGAGCCTGATAATGCTGCACTTGTCAAAGGGTGTAAGATGGACTATGTCCTTACCGAGCATGCGCGGGATGCGTTGGCAAAGCGGAGAATCCTGGCTGGATGGAGCGCGCGCTGACGACACCTAGAGTTGATCGAAGTGGATCCGATCGATGCTAACCTGGAGCATCGGCTTATGCACATTGCTGAATTTGATAACCGCGTGTTGCGCGTGGTAGTGAATGTTAAAGTGATTCCACCGCGAGTTGTGACAGTATTCTTTGATCGACGGAGGATGAACCTATGAAACTGAAAGTGGATCAACAGGCCGATGCTCTCTATCTTGACTTGGGCGAGGCGCCCGCGAGCCGTTCTGAAGAACTCTCGCCTGGAATCATCGTGGATTACGACGAGCAAGATCGGGTTGTAGGTATCGAGATGCTCTATCTCTCGAAAAGAGCGCCAGAAACCGACATTCACCGCTTGTTGTTCGAAGCGGTCCCGCAAGCAAGCTGAAAGGGTAAGCGGCAACTACCATGGCGTGGATCTTCGTACTGGTCCAGGGACGCGCCTGACTAGCTATGTACAGTACGCATACAATCAGGCCTTCCAATCTAACAAGTTCAGGATGATGCGCTGATAGCGAGACGGCGATGGGGCGATTCGCCATTTCACCGATTCTCCGGTTCCCAGAAAGAGGGGGAGACACGGGGAGAGAGAAAGACGCGGGGACGCGGAGAGAGGAGAAAGGGAGATCGAGAGACACAGAGAAGGGGATAACTAAGGTTGGCGGACAACGTCCTGGTGGTTAGAATGCTGATGTCCGTAACGTAAGGACGGCGAGAACGATGGATAAGACAAGTCGCCCTTATCTGAAGTTGCGTAGGCCGGAGTTCGCAGCCCCATCGATGTGTTCTCGAGTGGACATGGGGGGTCTTATGCTGATCCATATAAGACGCGGTGATAAGAACACTGCCTCGACGAAACAGCTTGCTGTTTCTGCTCTTAGGTCGAGACTCATACCCTATTTGCAGGCGTCTTATACGGCAATTGTAACCGTGTTTGGAGTGTTACGCGGATCGATATAAACAATGTTAGGCGATTAAAGCATTTAGAACTCAACTCATCAAAAAAAAGGAGCCTCTTATGAAAACAAGCAACTCCATTTATTGGTGCCCTAGTGTACTCCTACGACTTGTTTCTTGGCTTATTATCGGCGGGATATTAAGCTTTTCCAGTATCGCACTAGCCGAGATTCCAGCTCATGAAATTGGCAGAATCGTAGCGAAACATTCTACCCACGGTGACTATCTCCAGTATGCTCCAGCTCATTTACCAACTCCACCTACCCGTGTAACTTGTTTAATTGTGATACATGGCAGTGTTGGCGCGACTGAAACTGCTCTGGATGTAGCTAACACTTTTATTCGGCGGTGGAGAGATGTGGCAGATAACAGACACCTCTTGCTGATTGCTCCGGCGTTTGATAAGGCGAATTTTGGAGGACACGAAGGGCCGGGTGGTGGATACAGAGGGTTGTTCGGTCGTGATGTTGGAGCAGATACCTTTCTTAACGAAATCGTGGATAGCTATCAAGACGATTTTACATCTTTCAATAAGCAGTTTTATTTGTACGGGCATTCTGCAGGTGGTCAGTTTGTGAGCCGCTATGTAGTGGTTCATCCTGAGCGAATTAGGTCCGCAGTCATCAGTGCTGCTGGGACATTTGCCTTTCCCTTTGCAAACGTACCGTGGACAAATGGAATGGGGCGACTAAGGCGCGATATACGGTGGCCTGGTGATTCATCTGTTGTGTTCGATTTCACTCCTAACCCAGAAGGTTGGGTTGAAGCCGCTACACGTCCTATTACAGTAGTAGTTGGAGCGCTCGACACGGATCCTATCAATGCGCAAACTGGAATCCCAGGTGAAAATACTCACGTGGGACGAGGTCGAGCATGGGTCTTTGAAATGAACAACTTAGCGCGAAGAAACGGTCTTCAAGGCAGAGTTCGTTTTGTTACGGTTGACGGCGAGAGCCATTCCTCCGAAGGATTGACGCCGGAATCCATAAACAACCTATTTAGATACGACATTGGTTCATGGGGTATTGGTGGTGATTTACCAATTGCTGGAGACTTTAATAACGACGGGAAAAACGACAGAGCGGTTTTTCGTCCTTCGAGTCGTATCTGGTATTATGATTACAATCGTGACGGCGCTACTGACGCTCATTTCGGGCCCTGGGGCAGTCGTGGCGATCTACCAATTGCCGGGGATTTCGATCGTGATGGGCAACTTGATGATGTAGCGGTTTTTCATCCTTTGAGTCGTATTTGGTATTACGACTACAATCATGACGGCACAACTGACGCTCATTTCGGGCCCTGGGGCAATGGTAGCGATTTACCAATTGCCGGGGATTTCGATCGTGATGGGCAGCTTGATGATGTAGCGGTTTTTCGTCCTTCCAATCGTATCTGGTATTACGACTACAATCATAACGGCACCACTGACGCTCATTTCGGACCCTGGGGCATTCGTGGTGATCTTCCCTTCGCAGGCGATCTTGATGGAGATGGACGGCAGGATGATGTAGGCGTTTATCGAGAATCAAATGCTACAAAATATATCGATATTAACCACAATAGTTCTACGGATGGTACAGGTCAAGGTAATCCAGGATCAAGCTGTTATCCAGTTGTAATCTTTCATTCTGGGGGGGATCAAGTAATGCTATTCTGTGGCGGCAGTTGGTGGGATAAAAGTCCAGATAGTCGTTATTGAACTCGTAGCCTCCGCCTAAGAATCGCATAAGCTCCGACCGCCGAACCCGCCGCTTCGCTCTTGGTTTGGCGGCGGGTTATGCTTGTCGTTATACTTAGACAAATCTCGAGCTGCACAACGTGGATCTTGTCGAAGACTCGGAATTAAGGAGGATGTCAACCAACCTAAGCAGAAAGGAGGAAAGACAATGAGTGAGGAATCAAAGAGGCTGACCACAGCGGCCGGGATCCCAGTTCCCGACAACCAGACATCCCTGACGGCGGGGGAGCGCGGCCCGACCTTGCTACAGGACCACTACCTGCTGGAGAAGCTTGCCCACTTCAACCGGGAGCGTATTCCTGAGCGTGTGGTTCACGCCAAAGCGGCTGGCGCGCACGGCGTCTTCACCGTGACCCAGGATATCACGAAGTACACGAAAGCCAAGCTGTTCTCCGAAATCGGTAAGCAGACCGAAGTGTTCGGACGGTTCTCAACCGTAGCCGGGGAGAAGGGTTCAGCCGATACGGTTCGGGATGTCCGAGGCTTCGCGCTGAAGTTCTACACCGAAGAAGGCAACTGGGACATGGTCGGGAACAACACCCCAGTATTCTTCATCCGGGACGCCATCAAGTTCCCGGATTTCATCCACACCCAGAAGCGTGATCCCGAGACTAATGCCAAGTCGGACACAATGCAGTGGGACTTCTGGTCACAGGTGCCGGAAGCACTCCATCAGGTGACAATCCTCTTCTCCGACCGGGGTATTCCCAGAGGCATCCCCTATATGAATGGCTACGGCAGCCACACATACAGCTTCATCAGCGCGGACAATCAAAGGTATTGGGCCAAATTTCATTTCAAGACGCAGCAGGGCATCCAGTGTATGCCTCCGGAGGAGGCCGCTCGTATCGCGGGGGAGAACTCCGACTATCATACATGCGAGCTGTTCGATGCTATCGAACGTGGGGACTACCCCAGGTGGACGTTCTCCGTTCAGATCATGCCTGAAGCGGAGGCAGAGACATACCGGTGGAACCCCTTCGATCTGACGAAGGTATGGCCGCACGCTGACTACCCGCTGAAGGAAGTCGGTGTGCTCGAGATGAACCGCAACCCGCGAAACTACTTCGCGGAGGTCGAGCAGGCCGCGTTCTCGCCGGCGAATGTAGTGCCCGGGATCTCGTTCTCTCCCTGCAAGATGCTGCAGGCGCGCATCTTTGCCTATGCCGACGCGCACCGTTATCGCCTGGGCGCCAACTTCGAGCGCCTGCCAATTAACGCGCCGCGTGCGACCAAAGTGGTGAACACGTACCAGCGTGATGGCCACATGAGGTTCGACGACAACAGTGGACCAGGTCCGAACTATGAACCGAACACCTTTGGCGGCCCCAAGGCAGACCCGGCTTACAACGAGCCACCCCTGAAGATTTCCGGAGACGCGGACCGCTATGAGCAGAAGCGGGGAGTCGATGATGACTACATCCAGCCAGGGAATCTCTTCAGGCTGATGTCCCCGGAGCAACAGAAGGGGCTGATCGCAAACATCGTCGGCAGCTTGAAGAAGGCCCCGAAGGAGATCCAGGAGAAAATGGTTGCCCATTTCCGCAAGGCGGATCAGGCGTATGGGGATGGCATTTCTCAAGGGCTGGGCTTGATGTGAGATAGGAAAGCATAACAACTGCATGCACTCGGGCGCGGCGGAAGTGCTCGCTGGGTGAGGGGGAGAGCGACCATGGGCGACATCGTGATCCACACGTCGGGTCTCGTCATGGACTACGGCAAGGTTCGCGCGCTCGACGGAGTTGACCTGGAGGTCGAGCGCGGGGAAGTGTTCGGGTTCCTCGGCCCGAATGGCGCCGGCAAGACCACGACGATTCGCATCCTGCTCGATCTACTGCGCCCGAACGCCGGGCGCGCAGAGATCTTCGGAACGACGCCGGAAGCGGGCGGGCCGGAGCTCCGGGCACGAATCGGCTACCTGCCGGGCGACCTCACGATGAACGGTCGTCTGAGCGCGCGAGAGATCCTCGTTCACCTGGCCAATGTCAGAGGAGGTGCGGGAGCAGACTGCATCGAGCCGCTCGCCGAGCGCTTCGGGCTCGAACTCGAGCGTGGGTTCCGGAGTCTGTCGAAGGGCAATCGACAGAAGGTCGGGGTCATTCAGGCGTTCATGCACGAGCCTGAGCTGCTCATCTTAGACGAGCCGACGAGCGGTCTTGACCCTCTGCTGCAGCGCGAGATGCTTGACCTCATCCTTGAGGTGCGCGAGCAGGGCGCTACGGTGTTCATGTCGTCGCACGTGCTCAGCGAAGCGGAAGACGTCACCGACCGCGTGGCCATCATCCGCGCGGGCAAGATCGTGGACGTTGACGACGTCCACGCCCTCCGCGCGCACGCCGGCCAGTCCGTCGAGCTCAGATTCGCCGAACCGGTGGACGCTGGCGCATTCACGGGGCTTGGCTGCCTCGACGACCTCAAGGTGGACGGCTTGCGCTTGACGTGTCTGTTGCACGGCGAGCCCGACACTCTCCTCAAGGCGGCAGCCGAGTACCGAGTCACCTACTGGGCTGCCGAGGATCGCGAGCTCGAGGACCTCTTCCTGAGCTACTACAAGATGCCACCGGAACCCGCCCACGAGAAGGAGGCCGGTCATGAGTAGCTCCTTCGCTGTCTTCATCGGCGCACTTCGCGAGAACCGTCGCCGGGTTATGCTGTGGTTCGTGGCCATGTTCGTGGTGTGCGCCATGTACGCCGCGTGGTATCCACTCATGCGGGATTCCGGCAAGGATCTGGTCCAGAGCCTGCCCCAGGACGTCATCAAAGCGTTCAACTGGGAGGACGTCGTCACGGCGCCGGGATACCTCACATCGACCATCTTCGCGCTGATCGCGCCTGGACTCGCATCGGTGTTCGCCATCGGACTGGGCGCCAAGATCGTCGCGGGCGAGGAAGAGGACGGCACGCTTGAGCTTGAACTGACCGCACCGGTCGCGCGCCGCAGCCTGGTGCTGCAGCGCGTGCTTGCCTTGTGGACGAGCACGTTCATCGTTGTTGCGGCCGTGTGCGCCACCTCGCTCCTTCAGGTGGGCGTGCTCAGGTTGGACGTGTCTGTCGAAAACGTCCTCGCGGGCTCGACCGGCCTGCTCTTGCTCGTGATGGGATTCGGCACGGTGGCGCTCGCCGCGGGTGCCATGACCGGTCGTCGCGGAATCGGCCTCGGCATAGGTTCTGCGGTCGCGGTGTTGAGCTACATGCTGAACTCGGTCGGAGAGGTTCTCCAAGCAGACTGGATGCTCACCGTGTCGCCGTTCGCGTGGTTCCTTGGGGCTCGGCCGCTGTTCGACGGGTTCGACTGGACGAGTCTTGCGGCACTCGCGGCGGTCTCAATCGTGGCCGCTGCTGTGGCAGTCGTCGGCTACGAACGACGGAACCTGATGACGTAGGAAATCGCGCTTCAAGTGGGCGCGCGCTAACCCGGGGATCGAGCGGACTCGCTCCGCTCGCCGCTCATCCCTAAACACGTTGGCCATAAAGATGATAAACGAAAGCAAAATCAGAGACCGTCCTGTCGAGCACGGCAACACCCTGTTCAAAGCACCACATGAACCCGTCTATCCACTCAGAGATCGTAGTAAGTATGGCTCCTCACACTCTAGGCAAGGTACGAAAAAGAGAGATCTCGTTTTCCGTCAATTTTCCCTGTCTTTCGCTTTTCTTGGCGTTCTCTGCGCCTGCCTGTGCCAACGAGACAGACAGGTCTTTGCGAGAGATACAAGCTTTTCCTCTCGCCCGCTCGCTATGCTCGCTCAAGCCGCCAAGATCGCTGAGAAAGGACACACACGTGGGGGGCGCGGAACGGGGAACGTGCAAGAGATACAAGCTTTTTCTCTCTTGCTACGCTCATCGTTTGAGTCTTTCTCTGGGTTACCTTGCCTTAACCGCGAGGAACCGTAAGTGTAGGCACGGGGGAGGGGATAACTAAGGTTGGCGGACAACGTCCTAATTGCTAGAATGCTTGCGCTAGTAATGTAAGGACGGCGAGAACGACGGATAAAACAAGTCGCCTTTATCTGAAGTTGCGTAGTTTCTTTGCTGAGGCAAGAAGCCGGTTTCCTATTCCTCTTGCGTACCTTTTTGGTTCCCAGGCGACCGGTCGAGCAGGAGCGCAAAGCGATTACGATCTTGCCGTGCTCCAGTCGAGCTCGTGTATAACGTTGTTGCTACCGGGCAGATCCTCTACGAGAAAGATCGAAGGACGCGAGTGGAGTTCGAGGCATGGGCGCTCGGCCTGTATTTTGACCAATTGCCGATCTTGCGGGCGGAGCGAAGGGCTCTATTGGAGGAGACGCGGGAGGATTATGACGCCGGAGTGGAACGGTATCGAACGGCGCTTATAGCGACTGAAAGGATGCTTGCTCAAACTAGAGCCGCTCAAGACCAAGACAAGTGACGAGTTTGCGTCGATCCCTACCTCAGGGGCATAGTAGAACGCAACCTCGAGGTTGCGGCGTAGGCGTGCATCGATATTGCCTAATTCTCGTGAAGGATAGAACCTGCTCAGGCTGAAACTAATGGGGCTTTCTATTGATAGGCAGGAAGAAGTAGAGGAAGTCGAAATCCATGGTAATCCTGATGATCCTTACGTAGGTAGGGCATGGTCTCTGACAGGGCGCATTCCCCTTCAACGGTCGGACAAAGACCAAGAATGAAGATGTGGCTCGATGCTCCGCCCGAAATAGCGAAGAACTGTCAACGTTCTCTTCTCAGTCCCCTGGGCTTGCCCTTGCCAAACTGAGTAGAGAACGGTTCGAGTAAGCCCCACCCTCGCCTGCTCCGGTGCAGCGCAACACAACCACTCATTATCGCAGTGACTGTCGAGCCTCTTGTTCAGCTGATAGCCGTGCCAAAAAGCCAGCCCCTGATGGAAGCCCCATTAGAAACGGATTGTTCAAATGGGAAACACTTTCTTCGATAATTAAGGTGTGTATCCCTCGAATTTCCCAGCCCTTCATTTCTGCCTGGGCCTTTGTTATAATGGAGACATTGAGAGCAGCTTTTGTGAAGAGGTGGGCGCGTAGGAACTGGAGGCGGAAGTGACGGGAAATGGCACTTATGACGTGTACATGGAGGTTGTTGCGCACGCTACATGGCTTGGCCTAGCTTTCCCTTTGCTATTTCTGCACTGCAATATTTCACAGCTACCACAGGCTTCTGCTCTCGTAGTAGTAACCTGGGTGCTAGTGGTGTCAGCCTTCCTAGCTTACATGTTTTCCACTGGCGAGATTTTTCCAAAAATCCCATACACGTTCAGGCGATGGATCGACTATTGCTGGGGTGTGATCCTCCTAGGATTGGCGGGGTGGCTAGTGTGGTGTACGGGGGGGATCGGGGGTAGCATCTTCAGTTGGCTGTTTGAGTACGCGCTCATTCTTGCCCTGATAATCCGACCCACTCATGAACAACACTTTCTTCGACAGTGGAGACCCGTTCTGTTCACGTTAGTTACAGAGGCTTTGATCATTGTTTTCCTAGCCAGTCACCCAGGTGGTGCCACAATGCCCAACGCCCCTATCCCAATGGCAAGCTGGGGAGGAGGTTCCATAGCATATTCTCTTGTTGTTACCGGCGTGTTATTCTGGCTCTCTACTATCAAATTGCGCAATGGAGTGAACGATGTATAGGCCTACAAAAAAGGAATGGGCCTGGGCAACATACGACTTTGGGAATTCCGCGTATGCCCTAATTGTCATGACAATCTTCTTTCCCCTGTTCTTCGCAGAGTACGTCGCGCCCTCGGGATTGACCACGCTCCTATGGGGAGTTGCGACAGCGCTTTCACTGCTTGTTGCTGGGTTAATCTCACCACTCTTAGGTGCTTTTACCGACAGGGAGGCGAAAAGGAAAAGCTACTTCGTCCTATTCAGTGTAATAGCGATAGTAGGTACGATGGTGCTTCCTTCCACTGCCGTCATGCCGTGGGCGCTAGGCCTGGTTGTCTTCGTCGTCGTCAATGCCTCCTTTGGGTTATCGCTCTCCCTTTATGATTCCTTCATCGCTGTGGTACCCAAGAACCGGGATGTATCCACTACCGTGTCGGGTATTGGCTGGGCGGTTGGATACCTAGGAGGTCCGCTTTGTCTATTGCTTGCATTTCTTGTGTTGGGTCAGCGGCTGCCAGCATCCCTGGCTGACTACAGAACGCTATTCCTCGTAACAGGGATTTTCTTCTTTCTCTGTTCGGTTTGGCCTTTCATGTCTCTGCCTCAAGATAGTGAAACACCCAAAACAACTGTGGGTCTGGGTGCATTCCGAACTGTGTGGAGGACTTTGCGCTTGTGGCGCACTATGAGACACATCTTCCTGTTTCTGCTGGCAATGTACTTTCTCATGGACGGCCTAACAACCATGGTGTACTTCGTCGCCCTGTTTGCGAAAGAGGCTCTAGGATTTAACACCGGGCAGATTGTTCTGTTGCTATTGTTGGTACAGGGTGTCGGCGTTTTAGCAACCGCGATCATAAGCTGGATAGCAGAGAAGGTTGGTGAGATAAGGGTTCTCATAGTGTGCTCAGGATTATGGATTGTGATCAGCATCTTGATATACTTCTCCAGAAGCTATGAGTCTTTTGTCATTATTGCTGCTCTGACAGGGTTGGTCATCGGATCAACCCCAGCCATTGCGCGTGGCTTTCTTGGGAAAAACATTCCGAAAGAAAGAAGGGCGGAGCTGTTTGGATTCAACACCTTTGCTGGACGTATAGCAACATTACTAGGGCCTCTCATCTATAGCATCGCGTCAGTTTTTTTGGGCATGCGAACAGCCATCTTTACGGTACTCCCCTTCTTCATTGTTGGCGGTATCATCTTGCTATACTTAAAAGCGAACTTAAAGAAATGGCAACATGCTTAGCATACAGTCTGTCCGGAAAGAACTTCAAGGCGAAATCGATGCTCTAATCCGCTCTTCCAGGGATGCAAAGCGCAGAGAGCAATTGAGTTTCGTTTTCAAAGGTGCCGGAACCAAGAACCCCACATGGGGCTCGCTGGCCAGGGGGTCTCTAGTGCTCCTCCTGTCTAGTAGTGGGGCCGGTCGCCTCTTGTTGGCACGGTCTGTAGAACTAAGCCACCATGCTTCGCTAATAGTTGATGACCAAATAGATAAAGCCGTTATCAGAAGAGGTATAGCTGCTTTCTGGGTTGGATACAGCCCAGAGGAGTGCATACTCTTCTCGCATTATCTAGTTTCAATAGCAATTAGAGATTTGGTTGCGTTTGATAGGAACTACGAGAGTTCTGGTAACGCTCCGGCATATGCACTGCAAGCAGTGCAGCAAATGGCAAACGTGGAGTTGGAAGCAACGCAATCTCCGATTGATTCTTTAGAGACATACCTCAGCCGAGCACGTCGCAAAACTGGGAGCCTGTATCGTCTGGTTGGTAAGTTGGCTGCTCTGATCCCAGCCACAAGGATCACAGACGTCGTTAGTGCTGTGACTGCTCTTGAGAAGATTGGTATAGCACGCCAGATGCTAGATGATTTTGATGATGCCACGCTAGGTGGGGAGAACAACGTCTTTGTCTCCCGGAAAGCTGAAGAGGAGAACCGTACGCGTAGCATCTACCAGTTGCTGAGACACGGATTCACCCTGAGTCAACTGAGAGATCTCCACGAACAATACACACATGACGGCATACAGATGCTGAGAGATTCCCTTTGCGACACCCCAGAAACACCTATTATCCTAGAACTCTGTGAACAAGTATGTCTTGGGTCTGGCGCAGCTACGGCTAAATCTCCACGCTAGCGCTTTGTTACAGAGTGTCTGGACCAGTAAACTTGTAAGCGTTCTTCCGGATTAGCAACTTCCCCAAAAAAAACATCCCGGAACGCGTTGTCTAACTCATCTTCTACAGTTGGAAATTTAAAGTTGCCTTCAGAAGAGCATTACAGGGCCTGAGGAGAGGTCTTGGCACCACAATCTCCCTTTCCCTCACTGGACTCACCGGCGGCGGGATCGCCACCCCCGCTCCCTGCAGGACCTTGCCACACACTCCTTTGAGTGGCGTCCAGAGTAGGTAACGCTTCCCTTGATGGAGAACCTCCACCTCTTCTAACGCCATAAGATGCGGAAGAACAAAAAGCTCGGCTCTTCATTCTTGGTCTTTCTTCGCCTCAGTGGCTTTTCTTGCGCGAGATTCATGGTGGAACAGTATAGCCCCCCTTTTCGATTGGGCTTGTGGTGGAACCTTTGCATTGCTTTGGTCGCCGATTCGTGCTAAGTTGGGAGAGGTAAGCGAACCATGCCAACCCTAAAAGGGACTGCGATCGCCTGCCTGTGCCGGCACGGCAGATAAGGCTCACATCTGCTCCTGTCGACGCTTCGCCCGTGCCCTTACGGACACCGGCGCATGACTCGGGGGGTATAGTAAGTTCCTCTTCGGCTACTACACCCCCCGAGGGGTCAGGGTGGATCGCCAATCCTTCCCTGTATCGGACTTTCACCAACTACACACCTCCGGCTTTGACGGCACTTTCAAAGATCTGAACCCGATTCTGCTGGGCCTCACTTTTCAGCGACCGGCTAACACAAGCCTGAAGCTGCGGCTCATCGCCTCGGAGAGGTTGTAAACGGTTTGAATTATGGTATGCGTCCCTCGCATTACCTCGAATTACCCCGCACCTGCAGAATCCGATGGTAGACCCTATGTTCACGCGGCCCGCATGCGGCTATGCATACTTGATTGGGTTCGGACTTATGGCTAAACTCTAGGAGCGCTTGATTTCTCATGTTAGGAGGTCTGGATATGGAGCAGGAGCGAGATGGCATGCTGATCTTGCATCTTAGCGACTTGCACATTGATGCCGCACTGGAGTCCATCCCTCTCCGCCCCCAAAAGATAGCGGATGCTCTCAGGGAGTTTTCCCCTTTTCACGATACCTGCGTTGTCGCAATCACTGGTGATCTGGCCAGTCGTGGCTCGAAAGACGACTACGATAGAGCCTTTCTCTTTCTTCAGGAACTGAAGCGTGCTATCGAAGAGGCAGGTTTTGACACAGGGGTCAGATACATAGTTGTTCCGGGTAACCATGACTGTAATCTTGGAATCGATCCTCAAGAAAGACTAGAGAAGATACGTGAAATAAGAGCTGGGGGCAAACAAGCAAACCAAGAGGAGATAGAAAAATGCTTGTGTGCACAGACTCCCTTCTTTGACCTTGAGGCTGCTTTGTGTGGCCATGACATAACTGTTCCCTCGTTGTTCTGGAGAAGGAAACTCCTCGTGGATGGTGTGCAGGTCGCGTTCAACTGCTTCAATACAGCCTGGATGTCAGCCAAGAGAGACCCCCAAGGCCAACTGAGGTATCCGATACCCCAGGCAGCAAGAGCCGCACCAGAGTCCTCCGTCAGCGTGTCTCTCCTACATCACCCGCTTTGGTGGTTCCACTTCGCAGATCGGCGGCAACTGAAGCAGCTTCTTTACACAACGTCGGATCTGATACTGACTGGGCACGAACACGATCCCGATTTCATGTCGGAGCCAACTGTGGAAGGAGGAGAGGTACTCTCAACCGAGGGCGATGTGCTATTCCATCCACGCAGAGAAGTCAGTGGATTCAACATAGTCAGGATCTCCTGTGCCCCGAGGAAATGGCAAGTCCGTACCTATCGTTGGGATGACCACGAAAACATCTACCGTTCGGGTGATCGCGCTGATTGGCGCCCCTTCATCCGCAATCGAAATCTCGATTTGCTGAGTTTTCCAATCTCCGAAATGCACACGAAGGAACTGGATAATATCGAAGCACCTATTCGACATCAGCGTATGCCGACTCTGCGTCTTTCGGATGTGTATGTTTA